>Ga0310696_10003848_pt1 | contig 18591 bp, 31 predicted proteins | sample AusTroGonzalo_MG_4_FD_203885 | JGI IMG/M metagenome (GOLD analysis project Ga0310696, IMG submission 203885) | Bovine rumen microbial communities from tropical cattle in Woodstock, Queensland, Australia - Gonzalo_02 (v2) (version 2) | ecosystem: Host-associated > Mammals > Digestive system >...
ACACTCATATAGTAAGTCGTTGTAGTTATTTCGCACTTTCAAATGGTTTTGAATTAGAAGAATGCAAAAGTTTAATTCAAGCAATACACGACCAATATTTAATAAAGTTAGGTACAGCTATGAGTGACAGTGATTTATTCGGAGACCTTCCAAAAAGATGGGAAGACTATAAAGATAAGTTGTTATTGAGCGAAGGTTGGGATTATGATGAAGAAGAAAGAAAATGGATTAAGGTAAAATCAAAAAAGACAGACAAAATAGATGAACGTAGAGCTGCCGAGTATTTATTCACACAATACGATTTTTATGGGGCAGGAGCTGGTGAAGACGGATTGTTCAAAAAATTATTTTATAAAGAAATTGATGGACCATATAATTATAAAACTGATTTAACCGTACCAAGACAAGCGTTAAAAGACCACAGTGACCAGAACTTCAAAGAAACATATTTTAAAGAAGTGGAGGTGCAGTTAATGCAAATGTGTGCAGCGAACAATAAAGTAATAAGACGTAATGACACTTATGTTATCACTAAAAATAAAATTTTAAGTTGTATAACACCGGATGCCTATGACTTCGCATGGCTTGGTAGTAGACCTCCAACAGATGTTATTTTTTCGTGGAACTGGTATTCAAGAGAATGGGTGAAAGAGCATGAAGAAGATTTGGGTAAAAATATAAATTGGTTTATATCTCAATTATCAAGAAATGCAAGAGGTGTCCCTCAACCTATAGTTCAAAATTGGCTTTGGGTAATAGCTGGGGCGAGTATGATACCCGCTAATATGTTACAAAAAATAGTTATTTTAGCAGGTGGCGGACAGAACGGAAAATCTTTATACACAAGTTTGATTCGATTGTGTTTGGGTGGAGATATGTTCAATGAGAGTAAAATTTTTGACAGCAATCCTCACGATAATAAATTCTGGGGCGAAGATTTAGACAAAGGTATATTGTGTGTTATTGATGATTTGAACAGAGTTTACAATAGAGATGCATTTTCATATATTAAAGGTGCTATCACAGGCACTGATACTGTGTACATAAATGAAAAATTCAAACCTAAGAAAAAGTTAGAAGTATTACCTCAAATTATTGCTTGTACTAATTTTGAATTTGAACTATATGATAAATCAGAAGGTATGAGACGTAGGGTAAAAATACTACCTACTGAATTCCACGTAGATGATAGTGTTAAAGATGAGCTGTTGCAATGGAAGCTGGTACTGAACACAATGGATAATGCGGCAGTTGCAGAATACAGAATGAAAGAAAGTGTTTATGGAGATAGAGGTACAAAAGTCATGAAAATGCATACTAAAGAAACTGGCGTGTTAGAAAGTTTAGACCACGGAAGTTTAGCTTGGTTTGCAAATAAAGCAAGATATATGTATTTAGATTGGACATTAGGAAAACTAAAATTAGAAGATACTGATGATATGAAAGAAAAACTAGAAGGTACTTTTGCAGGTGGATTTGACGCAGAAATAGAAGAATTTTTAGAATGGTATGTAATTGAACGTAAAGAAAGCATTTGGACACGTGAATTATATACAGAATACTTAGATTGGCATAATGAAATGGCAACAGGAGAAATGGCAATGAAAGAAAAAGCTTTTTCAATGAAATTAGGTAAAACTATAAACAAATTAAATGACAAAGGTTACAAACTAGAAATGAAAAAAACAAGAAACGACAAAGGTATGAGTTTAAATAGATTGTTTATAGGCGAAAAAGAAGATTTAAAATAAGACGAATTCAATCGCCGAAGTATTAAATAATCAAAAAGTGAACAGATAGATTGGAGGAGAAAATGTATGCCTAAAGAAACGTCTGAAAAAAAAGAAGAAAAACTAGATGCAGAAGATTTACTTGGCACATTCTTAAAAGGTGATAGACTGGATGATACTGAAAGATATAAAAAAAGTATTGATAATATTTATAGAAAATTAAAACCTATTTGGTTGTCTGAATGTAAAGATGCGATATGGTTGTTACAAGATGATTATGTAAGAACTATAGCAAACATAATATATTTGGACGATCAAATGGGGGGTAACTTAGACCCGACCTCACTTTCTGCTGAAAAGCAAAATCTATTAGGTTGGAAGCAAGTTCAATCTGTAATTGAAAAATATAGAGCACAAGACTATTCATTAGTAGATAACGATAGTATTAAAGCAATTCTTTCGAGTATAATAAAAGACCGTAAAGCACGTGACGCAGATAGATTAAAAGCTATTGAAATGTACACTGAAATGTATAATGGTGAAGCAATTGAAGGAATAACTTTCATAAATGACTTATATAAAGGTAAATTCAAAAAAGAGGAGGAAGATGATTGAGATATTTAAGTTTGTTTAGTCGGAATTGGAGCATTTGAAAAAGCACTTAAAAGAATTGGTATTGACTACGAATTAGTTGGTTTTAGTGAAATTGATAAATACGCAATTAAATCTTATTGTGCTGTTCACGGAGTGGATGAAAGTTTAAATTTAGGAGATATTTCAAAAATAGATTTGGACGAGCTTAAAAAGCTCGGAGAAATAGATTTGATCACACATGGTTCACCTTGTCAGGATTTTTCAATTGCAGGAAGACTAGCTGGAGGAGATAAAGGTAGTGGTACAAGAAGCAGTTTGATGTGGTGTACAGTTGATATAGTTGAAGCGGTACGTCCTAAATATGTGGTTTGGGAAAATGTTAAAAACTTATTAAGTGTTAAGAATAAGCATAATTTTGATGGGTACATTCAAGTTATGGACGAGTTGGGTTACAAATCATATTATCAAGTATTAAATGCAAAAGATTATGGAATCCCGCAAAACAGGGAGCGTGTGTTCACTGTATCTATCAGAAAAGACTTGGGGATAGAATATGAATTTCCAAAAAGATTTGAATTAAAATTAAAACTCAAAGATGTATTAGAAGAAACTGTAGATGAAAAATATTATTTAAGTGATAAAACTATGAGTGATTTTATTACAGACACAAAAAATGATATAAAAATGATTGGTAATTTAGACATAAAAGGTCATGACTGCGTAAAGCGTGTATATGGGGTAGACGGAATATCCCCTACTCTAACCGATATGCAAGGTGGAAACAGACAACCTAAAATATTAGAAGACTTTTATAAAAATAGAAATGTTAGAGAATATGAAAATATTGCACCAACACTAAGAAGCGAAAGGGTGGGTTTAAAAGTTATAGAACCAACCATTAAAATAAACAATGCAACAAAAAAAGGTTATGATGAAGCTATAAATGGAGATAGTATTAATTTACAATATCCAGACAGTAGCACAAGAAGAGGTAGAGTAGGACACAGTGTTAGTCAAACACTCATGGCAAACGATAGTATGGGAGTAGTTGATAAGTTAAGAATCAGAAAACTTATCCCACTTGAATGTTGGAGACTAATGGGATTTGATGATGAAGATTTTTATAAAGCACAAGCTGTTCCTACTTCAAATACGCAATTATATAAGCAAGCACGGAAACAGTATTGTTGTAAATGTATTAGAAGCAGTATTCAAAAATTTATTTAAAACAAAAGAAAAGAAATCATGGTATAAGTAATAAAAATAAATAAGGAGGAATAAATATGAATGAAAGTAGATTATTAAGACGAATGATATTAGGAAGGGCATTGAACTCAGTACAAGAAAGTGGCAGTGCGATGATAAACGTTAATTTGAAGGACGAGTTACCATGTAGTGTAACAGATATAATGCGTGAGGTAAATAGTATAGAACAATATATAGCTAATTATGAAAAATATAAACCATACTTACCTATAATAGAAGAATATATTCAAAAACACGAGGCTATTAAACAAGAGAAAGCACAAGGAAAAGAGCATTAAAAGTGAGGCAACGTTTTAAGTATGAGCGATTAAGGGGGTGTTTAATATCAGCAAGAAGAACTTAAGCGATATAATTCTGCCGAACTACTGGGACTTACTAGAAGACGGAATAGGAGAGCAACTTGAGAGGAGTAGAAAACTGTTCTTAAGAGGAGGACGTTTTTCTGGTAAGTCTTATTTTGGTGCTCATCATATTATAATTACGCTTATGGCGTTGGCAGTATCTCATAAACCGAATGAACCGTGGGCTTGTTGTTTAGCACTTCGTAAATATTCAAACACACTTAAGACTTCTGTTTATGCAGAGCTAGCCAATGCGATTATTAATTTAGGTGTTGAAGATAAGTGGCAAATGCTTGTCAATCCTATGGAGATTAGACTTAAAGGTACTAAAACAGTAATTAAATTTGCTAACTTAAATACCGCAGAAGATTATGGTAAAGTTAAATCTATTAAATGGCCCCGGTGGTTACTGCCGAATGATTTGGTTTGAAGAAGCTGACCAATTTATGAGTAAACACGATGTTGACCAAGTCTTGCTTAGTTTATATCGTGGAGGAGATATATTCGAGACACTGTTCACATACAACACGCCGTTTAGTCCGTCGCACTGGTTGAATATTGGTTGGAATAATGATAAAAAAATGGTTACTGAAAGTGATGGGCGTGAAAAGACTGTACGTGAAAAAGTTTATTTCAAACACGTTAATTTATATGATATACCAAAAGGAATCGTACCAGAACAAGTTTATGATATGGCGGAAGCAATGCGTGAAGAAAATCTGCAAGAGTGGAAGCATGTAATCATGGGGGAGGTTGGAGACCCGGCCACTATGGTGTTCCCTAACTTAAAGCCTATGAGAAAAGATGATGTAGATTTAGAAAAAGATTTTGTATTAAATAGTAGGAACTGGCGTTGGTTTGTTGGTATGGACTATGGTTACCGTCCAGACCCCACTGTTTGTGTAGTTGTAGGATATAATAGAATTAAAAAGGTTTTATGGATAGTTGATGAAGTGCGTGGTGTTGGTTGGAGTGAAGAAGGTATTTATATGAATGTTTGTGAAATGCTCAAGAGGGGGCGGTGTGATCCCCGGTTCAGTTAATATAGCGAGTTTAATCAATTCAGAAATTGATAACAGAATTATAGATGGTTTAAGAGCGAAGGGGCTTAATATCTACCCGGTCAAGAAGATGTCTGGTTCGAGAGACGTATCATATCAGTTCTTAACTGGTGGATATGGAGATGTTAAGGAAATCTGGATTGACTCGGAAAGGGCGCCTGGTTGCTGGGCTGAGTTCGTTGGTGCTGAGTTTTTGAGACGAGATATAGGTGGTAAAGAGATAATAATTCAAGAATGGCCTACGGTTAATGACCACCGGGATAGATGCTACTAGGTATGCGACGCTTGACTTGTGGATGGGACGTGCGGTAACTGGAAGTAAGAGGAGTTTATTATAATGGAAATTAAAAGAGTATGGGCTATGCCTAATAGTAAAACATTTAGTATTAAACCAATTGGAGAGTTAATACATAAATATATAGATGGAGTAGAAGGAGTAATTATTGACCCTTTTGCGAATGAGAATAAATTAGCTAATATAACGAATGATTTAGATGAAAATTATGACACAGATTATCATTTAGACGCGACTGATTTTTTAAAAATATTTGAAGATGAAAGTGTAGATGTAGTGCTCTATGACCCACCCTATTCACCAAGACAAATAAGTGAATGTTATAAAAAATTAGGGCGAAGTGTTAATTATAAAACTACACAAGCTAGTTACTGGAGTGAACAGAAAAAACAAATATCGAGAATATTAAAACCCCGGTGGATATGTTATCACCTGCGGTTGGAACAGTGGTGGAATTGGAGCAGGATTAGGATTTAAAATTCAAGAGATATTATTAGTGCCTCACGGTGGTTGGCATAATGATACTATTGTGGTAGTTGATAAGAAAATTAAATGATAATAAGGAGGTGATTTTATGGGCGATTATCACTGGGAGCAAATAGTAATGTTATTATTAGATAAAATAGAAAACATGAGAGTTCACGAAGACGAGATGAACCATATGATAGATGAGTTAAGAGCTGAGAACGTAAGATTAAGACAGTTATCAGATAAATAGTAGGAGGGTTATATGAGTGAAATAAATAGTAGCAAAGTATTATATAGTGCAGGAAAAAACGACGAGTGGAAGACGCCGGGGTATGCTGTATACCCGGTCATAAAATATATAAAACCAGGAAGTGTTGTGTGGTGTCCATTTGATATAAGAGGCGAAAGCGAATATGTAAAGATTTTAGAAGAAGCTGGATTTAAAGTAATCTGTTCACATATAAGTACAGGACAAGACTTTTTTAAATATCAGCCTAGTGAGAAGTGGGACATAATAGTATCGAACCCACCATTCACGAATAAGCGTGGAATATTTGAACGAGCAATGAAACTGAGGAAACCTTTTATGCTTCTTATGAGTAACACGTGGCTTAATGATTCTGCTCCTAAAATTGTAATGGGAAATGAAATGGAGTTATTAATGTTTGACAGGCGAATTGAATTCATTAATAGGGACGGAGAGGTATGCAAGCGAGGTATTACATTTTCATCAAGTTATTATTGCAGAGGGATATTACCACGAGCTATAATATGTGAAAGATTAGAGAGAAGTGGAGATTAAATATGATTGGTGATATGTTGAACAATAATAAGAGGAGAGATGTATGTACCCGAGTGGGACAGTTAATGTATATGGGGCGTAAATACAGTAAAGAAGAGGGCACTGGATATTTAGTATGTACTTCAGGGACGAGGCGAAGGCTTCATGATGTGATGTGGGAGCATGAGGCGGGGCGAGAGATACCCCCGGGCTGCGTAATACACCACGTAGACTGGGACAAAAGTAATAATACGATTGAAAATTTAGTCTGTGTAACAGTAGAGGAGCACAATTTAATTCATAATGCTGGTAAAAAGAGTGGAGGAGGGCGAGAGTTAGGTTATAAAATCAAACAAGAGAGAGGTCTTGACACCCCTCCCGGTTTATGATATACTTATTCAAGTAAAATTTTTTATTTTTAAGCCAATTTTTTTATTTTAGAGCTGGGGAGTGTGAACGCCCCGGTTCTATTTATTTTTTTATTGACAAATATATAAATGATGTATTATAATAAATATAATCAGTTTTTATTTATATATGTATTTATACTTGCTTTTACTTATATAAATAGGAATGATTTAACTGATCAGCTGGGGTATATTGATACTCCAGTTTTATTTATTACATTTAAATAAAAGAGAAGGGGTATGCGCCCCTCCCGGTTAAGAGATTAGGGAGCTAATTGTTCCCGGTCTCTTATTTTATATTTGATTTGTTGGGGTATATGACTGCCCCGTTGGATTTTCTGGTATTGGTGTGATTTGTATACCCGGTTTAGTAAATAGTTCTGGTTCGTGAGTAATATTCACAGGTAAATACATATTAAATTTTTTTACACCAGTAAGATTATCTAATAATACCATTAAATAATTAGTTAATGAACGAAGGTCTTTTGCTGCCCAGTCTTTTAATATTGGGTGAGCTTCATCACTGATAGTTATTGTTAATTTTGGCATAATTTTATCTCCTTTCTATTTATTTTTTCATATTATACTACGAAAACAGTAGTAATGTCAATAGTAATTTTAATAGTAATTTTAATAGTAATTTTAATAATTTATATAATAGTAGATTTTCTAATTGTATCTTCACTATACCCTGGCACGTGAAGTTTGAGTAAATGAGTTATTTCTTCTCCAATTGTACGCGTATCACGCTCCGCTTGTTCTTTTATTTTTTGATATAGAATGGTTGGAAGTGTAATAGTAATTCTTTGTGTATCTTTCATTTTTTATTCCTCCTTTCGATTGTTTATAATTGTTTATAAAATGTGCGACCAATATGTAATATTTTGACCAAGCTGTATGTAATGGATATATAATGATATATTATCATATACATTCGTGTATGTCAAGTGTATATCATTGTCGCACTTTGGTCGCTTTTTTTTTACGAATGGATGTGTGTTGCTCTGAACAAAGCAACATTAAAAAATGCAGTGATTACAAGGGTTTGAGCGATTGCGTTGATTTGCTTTTTAAAATCTCCTATAGGATAATATTTTTTGAATATCTAAACTTTATCTATATACTAAAATATATAGAGAAGTTATGTTTTAACAACAAGCAGAGCAACAGAAATGAGGTAAGTATATATTTATATAGGGTTACAGCCGTTGACTTGCCGTTGCTTAGTTTTAAATCACTTTTATAACATTTGCTAAAATTGACTTCATTAAAAGTCAAAGATATAGCAACGTTAAGTGGTCGTTGCTTTGCTCACTTTTATAAACAATTTTGCAGAGCAACAGCCCAAAAAGCAAGGCAACACAAGGCTCAATTTTTCTTCATCAACAGTTAAGACATTTTTTGTCCAAAAAGTGAACAAGCTGTGGTGGAGAAAAATTAAACACACTGGGGTCATTTACATAGTGGGGTCATATTTATTATAATATTTATAATTTATATGCACCAATGGATTGAAATATTGAAATTGTAAGTTATGTATTGAATTTCTAGTACCTTTACATACTTTTGATATATTACTATGGTCTATGTTTAATACTCTTTCCGCTTCTCGCACACCTCGATATACTGTATTTGTATTTAAACATATTATATATGAATTATTCATAATTTTTTTCATCTCCTTTCTTTTAAAAGTGAACAGAATATATCTAATAAAAACAGGACTAGGATAATGAGAGCTACACATACACCCAATGATACCCACCAGCTGTTTTTTGTTTTCCTCTACATACTTTCGCTATATTGCTATGGTCAATGTTTGTGATTTTTTCCGCTTCTCGAATACTTTTATATATAATTCCAGTTTCTACACATTTAACTGACACACGATTTACCGAATTTTCTTGTATACGGGTTAATATAGTTCCATAAGTTGAATTGTATTTGTGGCTACACCATTCGAGATTATCCGCTGCGTTGTTCACTTTGTTTTCATCCTTGTGATTTATTTCAGTTAAATTATCTGGATTAGGTATAAATGCCTCTGCTACAAGTCTATGTATAGTATGGTTTTTTGAAATTTTGTTTTTGATTAGATTAACTTTATAATAACCATTTACTTGAATAGTAGGTTTTAATATTTTCCCTTTAGAGTTTTTTACTCGACCTCGATTTGAAATCCAATACAATCCTTTATAATTGTTCACTTCTTTCCATTCTTCCATTTGGATCACCTCCTTTCGATTTTATTTTTAAAAGAGAACGGACGTGGGGTAAATTTAATACATACACACCAAATTTTTACACAACATATACTTTTATCGAACAAATGTTTCGTACACCGCTATCAGAAAAAGAGAGTTATAATACTCTCTACTGAACAAATGTACGGAACATAAGCTCGAAAAAGAGGAGGCTCTAAGCCTCTTCTTTCTCATATTCTTCTCTAGTAATATTTCCGTTAAGTAAATTTAATTTGTTTTGTAAATGTTTGATTAATGTATTTACTTCATCTCCGTCTAATGGTTCTTCTTGCCAGGTATTTTCTGTATAAATATCTAATATTTGAATAAGTTCTTTTTCAAATTCCATATTATACTTTCTCCTTTCTTGTAAATAATCTATAATTCTCGTGTGCTCTATATCCTGGTATAACGCCGTGTGTTGAAACTGCTAACCACTCTGCTGCACGAAGCGGTTCAATATACAACTGTTTTGCGTCTTTAATGTTACAACCTATGATGTTTGCTACGGCACTCGTTGAAATACTTCCACGCTCGATTACTTTTTGTACTATCTTAAATTCTTTTGCGGATAAACCTGTATCACCATCAATGTTAAATCTTGAATCTAATAGTCCGTTTACTCTGTTCACTGTTAAGTTTTTGTATCCTTCAGTTATCATTCCTGCTTTCATAGATTTAGCAAGTGATAATGCTGTACGAGGTACACCTTTTGATGCTCTAATAATAGCTGGTATACTCTCTGGATTTAATTTTGGATTAGCCTTTTGTACAATTTGTTTAAGCTCATCCTCTGTGTAGTCTTGTAGCTCTACAAATCTACATCTGTTTTTGAATGCTTCTGGTAAAGGGTTTAATATATTCGTAGCAAATACAAATCTAACTTTTGGAATTGGTAAATCCATACATAATTCTGTATCATAGAATGTCCCTTTGTCAATTATTTTATAAAGTCCTTCTAATATTTTTCCTGGTAGACTGTGTATCTCATCAAAGAATAATATGTCGCCGTCCTCTGCCTCTTTGATTGGTTTTAATATGGTGTTAAGTCTATCCCCCCTCATTTGTGTTGTGTCTATTGTCTTTGCTCCTAAACTTTCTGCGAATAATGTTTTTCCAAATCCTGAATTGCCATAGATTAGAAGCGGTTGTTGTTCACTCGTGTACCAATCTTGAATGGCTAACTTGGCTTGGTCTTGTCCGATTATTTTCTCAAATTTCTCAAACATAATTTTTTCCTCCTTTTAATTTTATTATATTATATTTTTAATCAAATGTCAAGTTTGTAACTATTTCTTTATATAGTCTGCAAATCCTAACATAACATCTAGTGCATCAATTTGTGTATTTGAATTGTCCATTTCTGTATCTGCTGCTTGTTCACTTTTTATCAATCCATGACTAGTAATAAATTCATCTCTTAAATAATCTTCGTCGCTGTCTTCGTCGAGTTTTTTTATGGTCATGAATTTTAATACATTATCGTTTATTCTTAAACATCTTTCAAGTTCAGCTACATTCTCTGGTAGTCCTAACCATTGGTATATTACATAGTAGCCTTCTGTATGTTTTTTGATTTCGTATGCCAACTTTTTGACTCCTATTAAGTCCTCATGAATTATGTATTCATTTCCTGTAAATTTTTGACACATGTCTTTAAATATTTTTACACTTTTCCTGTAACTTTTTTTGTCAAATATAATTATTGTTTCATATACATTCTTTTCCATCTGAATTTCTCCTTTCTAACCTGTTCACTATATCTCGGGTGTTACTCTGATGCCAATACAATTCCAATCTGATGTAGTGTGGTTGTTTCTATTTTTTATGAAGTGTGCGATTGCATTCCAATCTTCTGCTACGGCTGATGTCCATTTTGATTTTTCAATTCTACTTATGTTTTGAATTTTACTATTAAAGCTTTTAATTAATACACTTCTTTGTTGGTCTGGTCTTGGTAGCCATTTTGCGTCATCTTCAAAGTATATTACATAATAGTAGTCTGTGTCTTGCATTACTAATTTATGATGTAAAATTAAGTCATCCCATACTGGTTGTGAAAAACTAAATATCATTTTTAATTCTTCTTTAGTATCTAGGTCTATGGCTTTAGCTTCTGCTAAACCTCTCCATCCTCTGTTTTTATTAATTACTAAATGTGTATAATTACTCATATATAACACCTCCTTAATTATAATTTGCAAGTCCTAAAAGGACGTCCATTGCATCTATTTCTTTATTTGGTTTCTTAAATAAATCTTTTGCTTTTTTACTTTGGTCTCTTATTGGTTTTTTCATTTGCATTGTTAACTTAGCTAACTCTTCTGCTGTTTCTTTGTTCACTTCTATATTCCATATACCATATGGGTCTGGAGCTTCATAGCCATTTTTTACTATTGTATTTATTATTTCTGTTATTCTTGCTCCTATAATTACAGTAGCTCTTGTGTCTGTATTTTCTATGGCTACATTCGCTCCTATACCTCCTGATTTTAATACTCTATACATAATATCACTCCTTCCTATATAGATAGTATTTGAATTTTAGGATTTATTTCTTTTGCCTTTTCTAGCCATCTTTCGTTATCTCCTACAAATATTGTTCTTTGTAATTTTTGTAGCATTGGTTTACTCCAACTGATTTGTCCACCACCATCAGTTATACCTATTGGCGTATAGCCTTTTTGTTCAGCTTGGTAGCACAACTCGATTGTCCTGTCACCATCATCATCATAACCTCCACTAGCATATACTTTCATAAAGTCTTTGAATTGTGTTTTATAATAGTCGTAACCTCTAGCTTTATGGTCTTTAAATTTTTCGTCATTATTTCTTCCACTAAACCATGCTGTTGGTGTTATCATAGCTTGTGGTATGGATTTACTTATAATGTCTTTGAATGTTTCCATTTCACTACCCATACTACCACTTGCGTCAAAACATAAGTATAATGCTACACGTCCTGGTGTACTACCTTTTAATATTACACCACGTCCTGCTTGTATTGTACTTGGTTTAGCATAAGTTCTTTGTCTTGTGCTTGTAACAAGTCCATTTAATGTTTCTGTTAATTTACCTAATCTTACTTTCATTTCTTTTAGTCTGTTGATTTGGTCAATGTATCTGTCTGCCTCATCTCTTTGAATAAACTCTTTGCTATCTATGTCTTTAAGTTTTGACCAATCTGTTTTGTCATGTTCACTTTTGTCTTCTGCTGGTGTAGTTGCATCATCTTTTACTTCTGGTTCGCCGTCTTCTGGTTTATCTTCACTTTTGTCTGGGGTGTCATCTCCACCCTCTTTATGTCCTTTTTTACTGTCTGATTTACTATCATCTTTTTTACTGTCTTCACTTGGTGAAGGTTTCTCTCCATCTTCTGGTATGTCTTTTTTGTCTTCACCTTCACCATCACCGTCACCATCACCATCTTTTGAAGCCTCATCTTTGTGTTTGTATTTAGAATATTCGTCTAGCATTTCTTCTAATGTATGTGTAGTGAAAGTATATTTTAAGCTGTTTCTGTTTCTCATTTGTGCCATATTATTTATTGCTGTTTCGACTAGCTCTGGGAATAATTTACTCAAACTGTCGTGTACTAAGATGTCCATTATAATGTTCACTTCTTCTTTGGTTACATGGAATTCGTCTAATAAATCTTCTTCTTTTAAACTATCAATGTAGTTAAAAAATCTGTTATGGTGTCTTAATTCTTTATGATATCTTTCGTGCCATAATAGCCATTTAAGCATTTTGTGGTCATAAGCTGGTAGTATATTGAATAAGTTATCATCTGTATTAATGAATACTCTGTCACCATCTGTGTATGCTACTGCCTTACCTATGTCATGTATTATTGCATTTTCTAACATAATTGCTGTTTCAATATCTCTGTCTGCACCATTTAAGAATACGTTTGCCATATTATTTACCTCCTTCCATAACTCCTTTGATTTCCTCATCACTTAAGAATTCTTCAAATTTAGCTCTTAATTCTTCTTCTGTTGTTATTGTGTCTACACCGAATGTTACTTCCCCGTCTTCCTTAAACTGTTCATACACTTTTCTTGCATTCTTTATTAATTCTGCTGGGTCTAAGTTTTTAATTCCTTTTTGAATGTCATAGATTTTAGCTGTTAATGCTGGCCCTAATTTAGCTTCTAAAAACATTGCATCATAATCATATTGTAATATATCTAAAGCTAAGTCTATGTCTCTAGGGCTAATCTCTGCGTCTAACATTACTTTTATGTATTTAGTTACTTGTGGAATGTTTTTATATTTCTTCTTTAAGTAGGTTGTTGTATCTCTGTTATTACTAATTAATTGAAATACAAAGAATCTGTTTAATAATGGTGTTGGTAGCTCTGTTAAGTATACTGTACCGTCTGTACCATCACTTAAGTTACCCATTGCAACTATTTGCGCACCACTTATATCATGTCCTGCCCATCTTCTTTTGCTTGGGTCTGGGTGTGTTATTCTGTATAAGGTATTTAATGTGTCTGGTGTACCTTGATTGACCTCATCAAATTTGATTAAATAACCTTTTCCTTTCTTTTTAAACATTTCTTGTAATTCTTCATCTAACATTCTACGATAACAAGCTCCATCTAATACATAAGGAATACCTGCAACCTCTTCTGGTAGTCTACCAGCTAAGTCAAAGTCAACAGCAATTAAGCCGTTTTCTTCTGCGTATTCGTCAACTATCGCTGTCTTACCTATACCTGATTTACCAAATACTAACATATTCTTTTTACTTTCTAGTCCTTTCTTGAATTGACTAGGTGTGATTTTTACCATATTCATAATGGTCTCCTTTCTTTTTATGCGGTTTGAATTTAGCTTTTTGCTAGTCCGCACTTGTTCACTTTTAATTATATCACATATTTAATTAAAAGTCAATAATATAACATACTTATTGTTTAGGTAGATTTCAATATGTTTTTACTACCTACACGGAAGCGGTTTGCTTGCCGTTGCGTCCTAGTACAATTTGTTTGTGTTTAATATTCATTTGCCTGTTCGTATTCATTATCTAAATATTCTAAATATCGGTCGTATTCTTCTTCTGTTAGTGTATTATATTCTGGCCAATATTCATTTATAATCATTGGATTTTCTGTTTCATTCATATTATTTTACCTCCTCTTTTATTACACTCTTGTAATTATTTTCACCTATGATAATAAAATCTAGGAAAGTTATTCCCATTAATTCAGATATATCTTTTAATTTTTTGGCTATTTCTTTATCATTTTTACTAGGCGTACTATCACCACTAGGATTATTATGTATTAATATGAATTTGTTGCTGTTAGATAATAATATAGGTTTGAATAATTCGCTCATTTTAAAATTAACAAAGTCTGTTGCACCTGTTGCAATTTCTGTATAAATATTTATTTTATTTTTATTGTCTAATCCTACAACTATTATTTTTGATGTTGGTGATAAATCATATTTTTCACGTGCATTTATTAATTCTACTATATTATCTGCAGATAATATAGGATCCAAAGTAAATATTGGTGTATTCTCTTTAATCATTTGTAATTTTATTCTTTGCAATTCCATTTTATTTCACCTCCTTATTTAAAGTTTTTTCACATTCACCTGCACATATAAGTTTATACTCACAATTTATGCAAGGTTGTCTTTTGTATTTAGGTAGCTCACTGATGGTTTTTTCTAGTGCAATTAATGATTCTTTAAATTGTGCGTTTAGCATATTATTTCACCTCCTCTTTGTGTTCGTTTAAAATATCTTCCATTTTCATACTTACTGCGACTAAGTCTGTTATTATATGTGAAATTTGTTTATATTTTTCTGGTTTATAATCGTCTGGTTTTTCTTCAAAGTAATCGTCTCTTAAACAACATAATGCATCTTCTGCTCTTAATATTATTTTGTAATCTTCTTCATTAATTTGTCTCATATTATTATACCTCCTCTATATTTATTTAGGGGCGATATTTATATACGCCCCTCTTTTTATTTTGTTAAAATAATGGATTATTTAATTTGTCTATTTCTTCTTCTGGTATTCTTTCATTTTCTGGTTGTGCATCATTTATGCTTTTTAACATTTTGACTAAATCGTATTCTTTTTGCTCTGGCCACTCTATAAATAATCTGTCTACTATTTGCCATTTTTCTATTACATATACACCATTATCTCCATTGTCTTTATCAAGTCTACTATATTCATCTATGCCTATTGATAATTCGCCACCAAAGAAGTTACCTATTACCTGGCATAATCTTGCCCATCCATAGCAGTCTGTTTCTGGGTATCTATACCCTTTTAATTCACAATATTTTAAGAATGCTTCTATACTATCACGGCCACCGTTCCAGTGTAAGTATACGCCTATCTTTTTATCTGGTGTTGTTATTACTGCTCTATTTCCCATAACTATTTTACCTCCTATTTATTATATTTATGGGAGGGGATTTTTCCCCTCTCTCTTTTATTTTGTTACTTTTGTTGCTACTTTTTTAGTTATTGTATTTCCGTTAAGTTTTAATGTATTGAATATATTGTTAACTGTTGTTGTTATTGATTTATCTATGTTGTCAATTTCAACTCTTACGTATTTTGTTTCAACTTTTGTCATTCCTTTTTCTTGTGCTATTTTGTCTAATATTATTTTGTCTTCTTTTGACCAATCTTTTCTTGTACATTCAACTAGTTTTACATTTGCATAATTATCATCTACTAATGTTGCACCTTCAACAATTGATGTTTTCATTTCTTCAAGTTTTTTATTTAATGTTTTTGTTAATGTGTAAATTATTGCGAATAATCTTACGCTTACATTTTTCATTTTTAACACCTTCCTTTCATCTCTTTTTTACTCATTTTATTAAATCCATTCTGTTGTAAAAATTCATTTATATGCCTTGCTGTTGTTACTGAATAATATCCATTTACTATTGCTTTTGGTTCGCCATCTTCTGTTACTATTGCATCTCGTATTTCTGCGACTATTGTTTCATAAGACATTAATAATAAACTTCCTTTGTCATCTCTATAAATTCTTGCTTTTCTATAAAAGCTTTTTGCACTATCATATTGTGGTTCTAAATAATATAAAAATTCCATTTTTAACACCTCCATTTTTTATTTAATTAATTTTTTACTATCGGTTTATATTTTATATTTTATTTTATCTTTTACTTTAAATATAAAATATAATATTTTATATTCTTTTATTATATTTATTATAACATATATTTAATTAAAAGTCAAGTTTGTAACAGTAACAAATCAAAAACTTCTGAAAGTAGCTTACCTAGTATCTCTTTTAATCTTACCAGATTGGGTGGCGACTCCCAAAACATATATCTAAAATCTAAAGACAACACTTTTCTTGTCTTTTTAAAAAAGTGTACTCCACTTGTAAAATAAAAATGTATATAATATAATGTGAACAAAAAAAGGAGGTAAACGCATTGATAAAGATTACCAAAAACATAAAAGACGAATATAAAAATGGTAAAATAGATGATTTGTTTAATGAAGTGGACAGTGTTTTACAAAAACGTGCAGATATTAATGAGCGTTATCTACGTGGTATTACCTCAACAGATACGGTATCAGGTACGAAGGTGCAAGTATTTTTTGAAAAGTTCATCACTGATTTAGCAGCAGGTTATCTTTCTGGAGAAATCGTATACAATGTTGAAATTGTAGATCAATCAGAAGAGCCCGCGTATCGCTTACTTCATCCAAGCCATACTTCTCCATTAGATCCAGATACAGCAGCGCAACTCAAATTTATAATTACCACACTCTCATCAAAAAATGATGATGAAAAAGAGTTAAAAGCGCTTTTTCATGATGCAGTCTTATATGGTTGTTGTTATGAGAGACAGTTAGATTTAGCGCCTACAGTAGCAGACTCATTAGACGGTACTGCCCCTAAAGAATCTGACCCAAACTATACATATTACCCTTTAAGTGCCCTTAACACAGTAGCGGTGTTCCCAACGGACATATCAGACGTGCAACAGCAAAACGCCATTGCTTTAATTACGAGATACACATTAGATGCACGCAACAGTGACGACAACCAAGAACACATCTTATACTATTGTATTGAATGCAACCCATATACTAACTATTATGGCACATCTATTTATGATAGAGCTACGGTAGAGGATGAAACAAATAAATTTAAAAAAATCATTACATTGAAAGAGGAGAAGCCATCGACACATTCTATACCTACATTTTCAGTGTTTGAGCCAGACCCACAGATAAGCATCATAGACCCTATAATTTCTTTAGTAACATCTTATGAAACAATAATGAACAACTTAAATAATATGTATCAATACAATGACACAGACGCTAAACTTAAAATTTCGGGCTACAGACCAGAGAACCCACTAACAATACCTAATCCAGCATTCAACCCAGACGCTCCCGTCTCATCTCAAAATCCAGATGTGATACAAAACCCAGCTCGTGTTATTGAAGACAACTACTTACAGAACTCACGCACATTCTTTGTACAAGAACGGAGGCGACGTAAGTTGGCTACTAAAAGAAATACACGCTGAAGACGCTACTAAATATTTAAAGTATTATGTTGACAGTATTTTTCAGGTCTCTGGCATACCTAATACTAATGACGCGGCGTTTAATTCAGGCGACCTTAACGCAAGCGCTATTGACCGTAAATTCTACACTATGGCACTGATGCTAGACGATACAAGACAAGGCGTACAGGTGCTCATAAAACATAGATGGGCTAACTTCTTTCAGAGAATAAATCTTATCTCTAATACTTACTATAATGTCGACGATATAACTATTACTATTAACACTAACTTACCATCAATGACAGATGAGACGATAAATCAACAATTAGCCTTGAATGGTATCATATCTCAAAAAACATTACTATCTAACCTTGGCTACGACTACGCTACAGAGAAGAAAAATAAGGCTGAAGAAACAGACATCCTATATGAAACTGTGTCTCCTGATACACCATTCGTTAGCCCAAATGATGTGGACAAAGCTCAAGAAAATAATAAAACTACAACAGAAAACACCACCGCTTCACAGACTAATAACCAGATAGCTAACAAAACTAAAACGCCAGACCCAGTCCCAGATAGAACCGACAACATCCCTGCTCTTAAAACTAGAGAGGGTAGACCTAATAAATAAAATTGTTATCACGAGGACGTGAGTCCTCTGATATATATAAAAAAATTAAAAAATAATAGGAGGATTAAAACTATGGAGGAGAATCAAAATATGAACAATGATCAAACACAAGATAATAATAATTTAACACCACAAACACAAATAAGTAAACCACAAGAATCAGAAACACAAAATTTAGATGTCTTGCTACAAGACCCTAAACTACAAGCAGAATTCG
>Ga0310696_10003849_pt1 | contig 18588 bp, 11 predicted proteins | sample AusTroGonzalo_MG_4_FD_203885 | JGI IMG/M metagenome (GOLD analysis project Ga0310696, IMG submission 203885) | Bovine rumen microbial communities from tropical cattle in Woodstock, Queensland, Australia - Gonzalo_02 (v2) (version 2) | ecosystem: Host-associated > Mammals > Digestive system >...
TGTTCAGGCTACGTTACAACTGAGTCGAAAGGTAATGGTCAAAGGCGGAGCTTACGTGTCTTTCCTTTTAAGCAAGGATTTCTACGGTATTGCCTCAGACGGTTACCTACGAAAGGACTCCCCCACAGGCGCCAAGATCCTGATGGGCAACAAGGTGGGAGAATGGGGCACATACGACTTCGGCGACGATATGCGCGGCATGCAGTTGGGCATTGGCATCGGTGCCGACTGGCAGGTATACAAAGGCTTAGGCGTGTCGGCCGACCTGAACTGGGGTCTGACGGGCGTTTTCCCCGGCGACTTCAAGACCGTAGATCCTGCGCTCTATCCCGTCTATGGCACCATTGGTGTATTCTACAGACTTAAGTGATTTGTAAACATAAATAGAGACAGAACCAATATGAAGAAACTATTCTTAACTACAGTACTGACATTGGCGTCGACAGCCCTCATGGCCCAGACGCTACCCTTTCAGAATCCCCAGCTCTCAGCAGCCCAGCGCGCCGATGACCTGCTCACCCGCCTGACGCTCGAAGAGAAAGTATCACTGATGATGGACACTTCGCCCGCCATCCCGCGACTTGGTATTCCTCAGTTCCAGTGGTGGAACGAAGCCCTGCACGGTGTGGGGCGCAACAGTTATGCCACCGTATTCCCCATTACGATGGCCATGGCCGCCTCGTGGGATGATGAACTGCTTCACCATGTGTTTACGGCTGTCAGCGACGAGGCCCGGGTGAAGGCCCAGCAGGCCAAGCGTTCGGGCAATATCAAGCGTTATCAGAGTCTCTCTTTCTGGACACCCAACATCAATATCTTCCGTGATCCCCGCTGGGGACGTGGTCAGGAGACCTACGGCGAAGATCCTTTCCTCACCTCAAAGATGGGACTGGCGGTGGTAAGAGGGCTGCAGGGCTATACTTACGACGGAAAGCGGCTGGGGGAACAATACCGCAAGCTTCTGGCCTGCGCCAAGCACTTCGCCGTACACAGCGGCCCGGAGTGGAACCGCCATACATTTAATGTGGAGAATCTGCCGGAGCGCGACCTCTGGGAAACCTATCTCCCCGCTTTCAAGGCGCTCGTTCAGGAGGGAAAGGTGGCTGAGATCATGTGCGCCTACCAGCGCATTGACGGTCAGCCCTGCTGCTCGCAGACGCGTTACGAACAGCAGATCCTGCGCGACGAGTGGGGATTCGACGGTATCATCACCAGCGACTGCGGTGCCATACGCGACTTCCTGCCCCGTTGGCATAATACTGCTAAGGATGGTGCCGAGGCCAGTGCACAGGCGGTAATTGCCGGTACTGATGTGGAGTGTGGCTCTGAATACAGGAACCTGCCCGCTGCCGTCAAGCGCGGGGATATCAAGGAGGCCGACCTCGATCGTAGTCTGCGTCGCCTGCTCATCGCCCGCTTCGAGCTTGGCGACTTCGACAGCGATGATCTGAACCCCTGGACCAAGATTCCAGAGCGTGTCGTTGCCTCGAAAGAACATAAGGCTTTGGCCCTTGATATGGCCCGCAAGAGTATCGTGCTCCTGAAGAACAACGGAATACTTCCACTTTCGAATGCAGCAGCCAGCGCTCAACTCGTCGTCATGGGACCCAATGCCACAGACTCCGTGATGATGTGGGGTAACTACAGCGGCTTCCCCACCCAGACTGTCACTGCACTTCAGGGCATCACCCAAAAGGCGAAGGTCCTCGATCCCAATGCCCAAGTACGCTACATCCAGGGCTGCGGTCTGACCCGCAATGAGGCCTTCGAGAGCCGTATGCAGGAGCTGCGCGATCCGCTAGGCAACAAGGGCTTGCAGGCCACGTATTGGAACAACACCCAGATGGAAGGAACACCGGCTACCGTCACACGCATGGAGGGTCCCGTACGTCTGAGCAATGGCGGTAATACGGTATTTGCCCCAGGTGTCAACCTCGAACATTTCTCCGCCCGCTACGATGCCACCTTCATCCCTACACGCGACGAGACGGTCAGTTTTGAGATCAGCGGCGACGACAGATTCCGCCTTCTGATCAATGCCGACACCGTCATCAACCAATGGAACGCACGTCAGCGCATCCATGGCGGAAAGAAAGAGCTCAGCGTCAAAGCCGGCGAGCACTACCGCATACAGATCGATTATATGAAAGAGGAGGGCTATGCTGCCCTCAACTTCGATATCCGCTGCAAAATCAATCCCACTCCCGAGCAGCTTCTGGCACAGATCGGCGAGACAGAAACAATAGTCTTCGTGGGCGGTATCTCGCCTAGTCTGGAGGGTGAGGAGATGCGTGTGAGCGAACCCGGTTTCAGAGGTGGCGACCGCGAGAGCATTGAACTGCCTCAGGCACAGCGCGACATCCTTGCCATGCTCCACAAGGCAGGAAAGCGGGTGATCTTCGTGAACTGCTCTGGCTCTGCCATCGGACTGGTGCCGGAGATGGAGTCGTGCGATGCCATCCTGCAATGGTGGTATGACGGCGAGCAGGGCGGTACGGCCCTCGCCGAGGTGCTCTTTGGCGACAGGAATCCCAGCGGAAAGTTGCCCGTGACCTTCTATAAGAGTGCAAATGACCTGCCCGACTTCCTCGACTATACGATGAAGAACCGTACCTACCGTTATTTCCAAGGTGAACCGCTCTTCCCCTTCGGCTACGGTCTGAGTTACACCAGTTTCGACATCAGCAATCCTACCTATAGTAATAATAAGGTTCGCGTGAATGTGAAGAATACCGGCAAACGCGAAGGTATCGAGACGGTTCAGGTCTATCTCCGCCGCGAAGCTGATACTAACGGGCCGCTGAAGTCGTTGCGTGCCTACCAACAGGTTTCACTCATCCCCGGTGAGACCAAGACACTGAGTATACCCCTCCCCCGTGAGCAATTCGAGGGCTGGGATGAGAAGACCAACAGCATGCGGGTTGTGCCAGGCAAATACGAAATCTTTGTCGGCACCTCCAGCGCCGACAAGGACCTGCAAAAGATAACAGTAACTATTAAATAAGAAAATCCCCCGCGATCTGCGGGGGATTCTTTTATTTGGCCTTCTTGGCAGCAGGCTTTTTCTCAGCCTTTGGTTTGGCAGCCTCCAGCTTTTCGAGTTTCGCTTTCAGACGGGTAATCTCCTTATCCTTCATCTCGATTTCGTCACCTTGGTTCTTAATGGTGGTGAGCAGACCCTCGAGCTCATCGTTGTCGATGTCGAGCGGATAGAGGGCATTCACTCTGTTGATGAAGTCGCCAAGGATATTCATATAGTTGGTGAAGGCATCAAACGGTCCACTGTAGATGCCACGGTCGAGACCTACGTTAGAGGGCTTGGTGGTCATGAAGCGGAAGTTGTTGGAAGCCTGCAGATAGTCCCAGTCTTGATTGATACGGGGGTCGTTGGCGATGCGCAGACGGTCGGCCACACTATAGAGCTTGTTGAAGGCTTCGTGCTGCATGGCATTACCGAGCCAGCAGCTGACATCGCGCTCCTCATCCACCCACGAAAGGGTGTCGGGAACATCGAGGTTACCCACACTCTTACAGGCCTTGCAGATCTCCGTCGGCGTAGAGAAGGTGATGCCTTTCTCTTTTGCACAGGCTGGCAGGGCGTGGATGAAGTCGAGGATGTTAGAGCTCAACGGCTGGGCGATACCCAGGGCAGAGAGTTCCATGAAGATATTGATGATCTGCTCTTCCTCGGGCAGGCGGGCGATGCGGTCGATATAGGCATCGGCAAAGAGAGGATAGCCGTCCCATTCAGAGTTGTTGAAGCGCAGGGAGATATCATCCGACAGCTCGACATCGCGGAGCAACAGCTTCAGGTTCGGGGCGATGTTACAGTTGTAGACATAGTGTGGCGACTTCCAACCGAGCACGTGCTTGGCACCTTCGGTCAGCATACCCTTGAAGCCCATAGCAGCTATCTGTGCACCGATATCGTCGCTATAGATCAGCGAAGAGTTACGAGCCACAGTGGGTTTCTTACCGAAGAGCTCCTCTATCTTGGCAGCCTGCTTCTTCACGTCGAGGGCGAAGGTCTCCTCGTTGGCCAGTGATGACAGACCGTGACTGTAGGGCTCTGCCAGGAACTCCACGCAACCGGTCTCGTTCATGGCCTGCAGCTTGGCAATCACCTGCGGGGCATGGTACTCCAACTGCTCGATACCTGTGCCGGAGAGCGAGAAAGCCACCTTGAAATACTTGCCGTTCTCGTTGATCATGTCGTGCAGGGTGTTGAGTGCTGGCATGTACGAACGCTCGGCGATGTCGGTGATGCTACGCTCATTCTCGTAGTCATCATAGTAATAATGATCGGTACCGATATCGAAGAAACGGTAACGCTTCAGATGAATAATCTGATGTATCTCGAAATATAAACAAATTGTTTTCATAATTATCAATTTTCAATTATCAATTTTCAATTAAATTACTCTTCCCATCCGAGGGTGCGGCGATAGAGTGTGCGAATCCAGGTGCCGACCTTCTCCCAGGTAATCTGGTCTACCTCGCGCTTGCCCTCATCCTTGAGATACTGGAAGAGCGACTCGTTGTGGCAGATGGAGTAGATGGCATCGGCCAGGGCATGGATGTCCCAGTAGTCGACCTTGATACAGTTGTCGAGAATCTCAGCACAGCCCGACTGCTTCGAGATGATCGAGGGCGTGCCGCACTGCATGGCCTCCAGCGGCGAGATACCAAAGGGTTCGGAAACGGAAGGCATGACATATACATCAGATGCTTTCAAACATTCATACACCTGTTTTCCTCGCATGAAGCCTGGGAAGTGGAAACGATCGGCGATGCCACGCTCAGCAGCGAGGTGGATCATCGCATCCATCATATCACCGGAACCAGCCATGCAGAAACGCACGTTGCGGGTGCGGTGGAGCACCATTGTAGCAGCCTCAACGAAGTACTCAGGACCTTTCTGCATGGTGATACGGCCGAGGAAAGTGACAACCTTCTCCTTGCCCGTATGGTCGGGGCGCGGAATGGCCTGATACTCTTCGGGCAGCGGATAAACGGCATTGTGTACGGTGAAGCACTTACGCGGATCCTGATGATACTGGTTGATAACGGTCTGACGTGTGAGTTCCGACACACACATGATACAGTCGGCCCAGTCCATACCGTTCTTCTCGATGCCATAGACGGTGGGGTTCACCTTACCACGGCTACGGTCGAAATCGGTGGCATGCACGTGGATGCACAACGGTTTGCCGCTCACCTGCTTGGCATGAATACCAGCTGGGAAAGTCAACCAGTCGTGAGCGTGAATGATATCAAACTCCTCGGCACGGGCCACCTGACCAGCGATGATCGAGTAGTTATTGATCTCCTCGTGCAAGTTGCCAGGATAGCCACCAGCGAACTCCATTGCACCGAGGTCGTTCACGTTCATATAGTTGAAGTCGGCATAGATATGCTCACGGAGCTTGAAATAGTAGTCAGGATCCATGATGTTGCCCACACGCTGACGTACATAGTCGTAGTCAACATCGCGGTAAGCGATGGGCACAGCATTCATGGCCACAATGCGACAGGCATGCTGACTCTCATCACCGAAAGGATGCGGCAGACAGAGGGTGATATCCATGTCGCCCTGAGCCTTCAGACCCTCGGAGATTCCATAGTTAGCAGTGGCGAGTCCACCAAATACGTGAGGAGGATACTCCCATCCAAACATTAATACCTTCATAGTCGTTCCTCCTTATTTTTGATATGAATACTTTTCCATCAACCTCAACGTACGCAGGATTTCTGCCACATTCATCGCAAACGACATGGCACCACGTCCATGGAAAGGCGGATTGCCATCGAAGAGTTCAGAGATGGTACCGATAGCATGATAGTCCATTTCGTCCTCATAGCCCACAAGCTGACGCTCGATGAAGCTCAGACGACTACGCTTATAGAGTTTCAGACAAGCCTCCATGTAGAAGCCGCCGAGCCAAGGCCAGGCCGTTCCCTGATGGTAGGCATAGTCACGCTGTGTCTGTGGACCCACATAGATGGGATTGTATCCACCACTCTTCGGTGAGAGTGAACGCAGTCCCTTCGGGGTGAGCAACTCACGGGTACAGATATCGACCACACTCTTCATCTGTTGTTGAGAGAGGGGTGAATAGTCGAGGGCCACAGCGAAAATCATATTCGGACGGACACTCCAGTCCATCATGTTACCATCGACATAATCGAGCAGATAACCATATTCGTTGACGAAGGTGTCGACGAACGACTGCTTGGCAAGTGTTGCCCGCACCTCAAGTGCTTCGGCATCCTTGGCCTTACCCTGCTCTGTCTTCATGGCGGCACAGAACTTCAGGGCGTTGTACCAAAGGGCATTGAACTCAACGATATAGCCAGAACGGGGAACAACGGGCCTGCCATTAGCCGTGGAGTTCATCCAGGTTACAGCCTTGTCACGACCGTTAGAATACAAGAGTCCATTTTCGTCAAGACGCAGGTTCGGATGCTTACCCTTGATGATAAAGTCCACGATGTCACTGGCCAGTTTACCATATTTCTTATAGCCTTCATCAATGCCTACCTCCTTAACATACTGCTGAATGGCCCAGATGGCCCACAGGGGTACATCAGGCTGCTCTATCTCATAGATCTTCACAGAGAGGGGCTTATTGCTCATAAACTCACGCAGGCCCTTCTCGGCGGTCCTCATCACGAGCTCGAAATAGTCGACCTCGCCAATGCCCAGCGTCAGACCAGGCAGAGCGATAAAGGTATCGCGGGCACGACACTTAAACCAAGGATAGCCGGCCAACAGATAACGCTCGTCCTTCTTGTCGATCTTCTCCATAGTGCCACTACGGCGATCGCGGAAATGGAACTGATGGGCTGCGGTCACCAGACAATGATAGAAATTGTCGCGGGGCACGCGCTCATCCACCTCCTCATCGAAGAGTTTCTTCAGTGTCGAGGTCTTAATCTGCGATGTAGAGCCGGAGAAGATAATGCTCTCACCCTTCTTGATGGGCATCTCGAAATAGCCAGGCACGTAAAGATCCTCATTTGAGGCATAACCACGCTCCTGCTCTTTCGGGTACTCTACGCCACGATACCAGTCGGGCTGGAAGACAAACTCATTCTTCTTCGAGAACTGCATATAGAGGTCGGGATAGCCGGCATACATACAGGTTTTGATACCACCGTCAATCTCATGATACTCACGACTGGCGGTCATGTTCTCATGCGTAAACTGACGCACACTGCGGAAAGCCAGGAACGGACGGAAACGCAGGGTAGTAGCAGAATGGGCATCAACCAGCGTGTAGCGGATGAGAATTCTGTCCTCATAATGCTGGAAGATCACCTCCTTCTTCAGGATCACACCACCCACGCGATAGGTCGTTGTCGGCACTTTGGTGGCATCAAACTCACGAATGTACTTGTGTCCGTTAGGACTGAAATTGTTGCCCTGATACTTGTGGAGTCCGAGGTTGAACTCAGCACCATGCTGGATGACTGTACAGTCGAGCGATGACAGGAGCACATGGTTCTCATCATCGAGCTCGGGTACAGGAACGACCAGCAGACCGTGGTATTTGCGCGTATTGCAGTCTACGAGCGTAGACGAGCTATAAGCGCCTGAACGGTTGGTCCTGAGAAATTCGCGACGGAGACTCTCTTGCAAGTTAGTCATCACGGCTTTTTCTAATCGTAAATAACTCATTGTTCCTTGTTAGGTTTTTATAATGTTTATACTGTTTTGTAGTTTGAATTTCCAAAAGTACACATTTTCCGACAAACCACAAAGGAAAAAGGAATATTTAACTAAAATTTAAGGCTAAATGTCTATTCTTATGAAAGAAATATGAATAATGTGAATAATTTTATCCAGAAATAAAGTATTAATCAAAATACAATTATTCATATTTATGAGCAGAATTATTCACATTATTCAAATTTCTTTCAGTTAAAAGCCGCTTGCGGCAGATATCAGGCAGGAATGAGGAAGTTGATGACCTCCTGTTCGACATTGATGCGGAAGCCACCCACCGGTGTCTTCATCAACCGTCCGTCGATACCCACCATTGCCTTCTTGGCATAGTCGACCTGCACCTCGCTGGTGCGATAAGGATGCACACTGCGGTGATTGAGGAAGCGTCCCGTGATGAGCAGCCAGAGTCCCTCGATGAGCTGCACCATCTCAGGATGGTAGACCACTGACACATCGAGCATGCCATTATAGGGCACGGCATTCGGCGTCTGTCCGTAACCAGGACCACTGCCGATGCATACCGTCATCACCTTCCGGTCGATCACATCGTTGTTGATCCTGAGTTTCATCTTATACTCCATGCGGTGGAAGAGCATCACAAAGACCGACGTAATAAAAGATAATGTACGCGAGCCGAACAGCCGACGTGTCTGCCGCCGCAGGTTCATGATATCGGCCGTCATGCCGATGTTCACACAGTTCAGGAAATAGCGGTGACACTTCTCGCTCTTGGCATTGGTATAGCGGATGCAACCAAGATCCACCTTACGCTGACGACGCTGAATGAGCCAGTCGATGGTCTGTTCAATCTTATCCTCATCGAAATCCCAGAAACGTGCAAAGTCGTTCATCACCCCGTTGGGAATCACCCCCAGGGCAATCTCGTCGCGCACGCTCTTCTCCTCCATCATCAGACAGTTCACGGCATCGTTCAGGGCCGAGTCGCCACCCACCACGATAATGGTCTTATAACCGTTGGAGATCATCATTTTCACGAGTCGCTCCACGCTTTCGGCATTCTCACTCTGCACCATGTCATACGCCACTTTCCGGGCTTCGAGCACGGCACTGATCTTATCCCAGCGCTTACGAGGGCTGGTGAAGCCGGTCTTCGGACAATAAAGGATGCCCCACCTTGTCGTTTCTACTGCCATGTAATTTACAATTTGACAATGTACAATTTACAATTTATTTTTCAATTTGAGCCATTTCGAGGATTTTGGCCACCTTCTGCTCCATGGGGAGGGTTGCGTCTATCCAATTAATCTTAAACCCGCGCCGTTCCATACCCCGAAACCACGTCATCTGCCGTTTGGCAAACTGATGGATGGCTATCTCAAGGCGCGTAAACATCTCGTCGTAAGTGATCTGACCGATCAGATACTCCGTCACAAACTTATATTCGAGACCGTAATAGATCAGGTCGTCGGCAGGGATGCCTTCATCCAGCAGTGCCCTCACCTCTTCGATCATTCCCTCTTCTAATCGGGCCTTCAACCTTCTGGTGATTTTCTCGCGCCGCAATTCCCTGTCGATATTCACCCCGATAATCAGCGAATCCACCGCCGGCATTTCCCTTAACGCTACGGTAACCTTTTCCCCTCCTGAGCGGGGGAAGTCAGTATTTATTTCCCCTCCTGAGTAGGAGGGGTCAGGGGCGGTCTGATCCGCCAATACCGCCGTCTCTATCTCTATCGCCCGGATGGCCCGCTGACAAGAGTCCACATCCGTCGTATTGTGCATATTCGAGCCCGTCTTGGCCTTGAGTTCTTTGAGCATCTGCGTCAGTTCTGCCAGCGACCTGCCTTCGAGCGCATCTCTCAGTGCCTGATTCTGTGGCACGGGCGAGAGATGATAGCCCTTCAGCACCGCCTCGATATAGAGTCCCGTTCCCCCGCAGAGGATGGGCACCGCTCCCCTACTCCGGATGTCCTCGTAGGCATCGAAGAAGTCCTGCTGATACTCAAAGAGGTTATACTTCGTCCCCGGCTCCCGGATATCTATCAGGTGATAAGGTACGGTTATTGGATATTGCTTATTGGTTATTGTATACTCCCTCAGATCCTTTCCCGTTCCAATATCCATCCTACGATACACCTGCCGCGAGTCGGCCGAGATAATCTCCCCACCGATTTCCGCCGCCAGCGCCACTGCCAGGGGAGTCTTCCCCGAAGCCGTCGGACCCAGTATCGTAATCATCCGCTGCATTGCTTAATGGTTATTGGTTAATGGTTATTGGTTATTGTATAGGTGTCAGCGGATACACAATGTTCACAATCAGGATATTGGCAGCGAGGATGATGAGGTTCATCAGCAGGCCGATACGCATGAAATCGCTGAAGCGGTAGCCACCTGGGCCATACACCAGCATGTGGGTGGGCGAACCGATGGGCGTGGCAAAGCTGCTGCTAACGCTTACCATCAGGGCCACAAGGAAGGGGAACGGGTCGTAGCCCAACTTCTCGGCGGCCTGATACATGATGGGGAAGAACATGGCTCCCGCCGCCGTATTGGATATGAACTCGGTGACGAAGGTTCCTACAAAACACACGGCAGTCATCAGCACTATCGGGTTGGTGCCGCAGACATCGAGGATGCCGTTGGCCAGACACTCGGCGATGCCCGTCTTCTGGATGGCAAGACCGAGGGTGGCACTGCCGGCAAAGACCATCAGGATCTCCCAGTTCACAGCCCGCATGGCCTGCTCCATGTTGCAGCAGCGACAGATGAGCATAGCAGCCGCTGCCAGGAAGGCACACTGCAGAAGCGGCATGACACCCAAAGCCGAGAGCACCACCATGGCTATCATGATGGCAGTGGATACGAGGGTGCCCGTCCCGATGTTGGGCACATCCTCAGAGTCGAAGAAATGCAGGGCGTTTTTCAGGCCCAAGCTGTCCACGTTGATATTCTTGGGGCACACCAGCAGCAGCGTGTCGCCAGCCTGCAGCACCACCTGTCGCGGCGCCTCATTGAGGCGTTCGCCGCGCCGGGCCACAGCCGCCAGAATCACGTTGTTGTCCTTCTCAAACGTACTGCCGCCGATAGTCTTGCCTATCAGATTGCTGCCGAAGTTGACGTATGCTGTGCGCAACCGGCGGCTCATGTCCAGTTCGCTCATAGAGAACACATGGTGGTCGGCACTCACCAGCTGGTGGCTCCACGACATGTCTATCAACTCGTCTATCTGTCCGGCATACACCAGGTGGTCGCCACCCATGATGGGCTCATCCTCCGTGACGGGCATCGGCACATCGTCGAAGTGATACATCTCTATCAGGCTGCCTCCCTTGACATGATACAGCCCCGCCTCGCCCAGTGTCTTGCCGATATACGGGTTGTCCGACGGCACTCGCAACTCCACCGTATACTCGCCCGTCGACTCGAAGGCACTCTCAGGCACCTTACGGTCGGGCAGCAACCTGCGCATGGCGATGATCGACAACACACCGATGGTCAGACAAAAGAGTCCGGGAATGGTCGTCGTCAGGATATTCATCGCCTCGCCCGTCTTCTCCTCGTAAAGTCCGCTGATGATCAGGTTCGGTGGCGTACCGATCAACGTACACACACCTCCCATGCCCGAGGCATAGCTCAGGGGAATGAGCAGTTTCGAGGGTGACACATTGAGCTTTCTGGCCCACATCCTCACAATGCCCACAAAGAGCGACACCACCGTGGTATTGCTCAGAAACGAGCTGAGCACGGCCACGGGCAGCATCAGCCGCGTCACGGCCTTCGAATAACTGCTGGGCGTACCCAGTATGCGCTTCACAATAAAGTGCAGCACACCGGTATGCGTCAGACCGGCCACCACCACAAACAACACACCTACCGTGATCACCGACGAGCTGCTGAAACCCGAGAAAGCTTCCTTCGCATCGAGCACACCTGTTACGAAGAGCACCCCGATGGCACCGAGAAACACCACGTCGCTGCGCCACTTGGTAAACAATAGAATGCTGAACATGCCCAGCACCGTTATGATAGTGATCCAGGCATCAATACCAAAACCTAATAAAAACATGCGGCAAAATTACAAACTATTTCTGAAACAGCCAAATTTTTCCACAGGAACCTACAGCCGGCACGTCAGTCCCAACTTCGTCTCGAAGGTATTGGCATGCACTTTGTCGTAGTACTTATAATAGGTACGGCGTGAGAAGTAGGCACCTGACAGGGTGATAGACCACTGACGGGCGAGGTGCATCTCTATGACAGGATTAATCACCAACAAGGCTGCATTGCTACGGTCGCCCTGCACATTCAGATAGTGCAGATCCTTGGTGCCATCGGCGTAGGCCTGCAGGTCTTTGTCCTCGTAGCCCTTCCAAGTATAGATGCGGAAATACTTGGCATTGAGCACCAGACGTCCGAACTTACCAAAGTCGATCTGCGTCTTCGACTTAATGCTGAAGCCGCTGCCCATGTTGTAGTCACGCTCAATCACGTTGAAATAGTCGCTCTTCGTTCCACCGAGCAGGATGCCGCTAAGGAACACACGTTGTTCCAACCTCGAGATGGCACCGATCTGAGGCAATGAGAAGATAAAGCCCGGGCCGAAGCCAGCAGCCTCGCTGATGCGGTAGGGCGTGAGCTCCGAGCCGTCCTCGATGGGCTTGGCATCGTAATAGTTGAAATGCTGGTAGATACCAAACTCGCCCGCCATATCCTTCTTATCGAGGATAGGCGTACTCCACAGACGGCCTACAATCAGAAGTTGATTGACCATCGGCTGTCCACCACCAAATGCAGCATTCGACTCTAAGTCGAAGAAATCGTAGGGCGTAGTATGCTTCTCACCATCTACCGGTGTGCCATACATTAGCGTCAAGTTGATATAGGGTGCATGGATACCGCGGAACAGGGCACCGTCGTCGGCCAGATAGCGCCAACCAACGGAGAACGACACATCGACGGGGATCTTGTTGAAGTCGTGATAGCGATAATGGTCGTTGCGCACGCGCCAGGCATCGCCACTGATAATGCGGTGCAGTCCCTGAATGGGGTTGACGATGGCGGCAGCTGCCTCACGCCAGAAACGATTCCATCCGCGGTCGCGGTCGTCGAGGATGGTGCGACTGAGGCGGTGTGTCATCTCACCGATGGCCATACCACCCATCGATGTGGCAATCACGTCGTTGATGGCAGGAGGCTCCGTCTCGCCGAGGAACTCCCACATCAGCGAGCCACCCAAAGCGTATGGTGCCGACTCCCAGAAGGTGAGTCCATTGGTGCGGGCCGCGTTGAAATAGAGATTGCCGTGATAAGGATGGGCAAACAGGTTGGTGATAAAGAAGTCATTGTCCCACACCATGCCGTCGGTGAAGTTACGCTTCAGCGTACGCAGCGTGGTCTGTGCGAAATCGGAATTGATGGCATAGCGGTCGAACAGCTGCACGCCCACATTGATGCCCGTCACCTCGGCAGCAGCCTGCCAGTAGCGTTTCTTTGCAGGTAGGGCCATCGTGGAGTCATTAAACACCAATGCCTTCCGTTTATCCTCCCAGGCGCGTTTCCACGTGTCATGCTGGTTACGCGGCTGGCGCCAAGTCAGACCCAGTTCCACCAACGGACGGTTACGATAGGTCTCGTTCTTGTCGTAGTAGCGCGTGAGACCCCAGCCCACTGAGGCAAAAGCACCGAGTTTCTCGTTGAACCGATAGTCAGCATTCAGACGGGCCTGCAGCGAATAGAGGCGCTCGGGCTTATCGTTTGAATTCTTCTCGAAAGTCTCCACATGGTAGTAGCCTACGTCGCCGCTCAGGCTCCATTTCTCCGTCAACGGGAAATACTGTCCTAAACGGTAGAACACAGCCCCCGAGAATTTCGAGTCGAGACCCATGAAGTGCGTTCCCACACCCAGAATACTATATGTACTCTTGTTGCGGTATCGCACGGCAATATTCGCCTTGGTCGACGAACCGCCATACAGCATCAGATCGACTTTCGTCATCGGGTTGACGTTCACCAGTCCGATTTTATGGCCGATGCTGTCGTACGACAGATTGATCAAGCCAATCTGCCAGCCTTTCGGACGTTTGCGGGCCATGTTGAACACACCAATCTGCGCACCGTTCAGCGAGTCGGTATAGTTGATGGCGCCCAACTGCCAGCCGCCCATCATGGCTTCCGACACGTTCAGGATTGCTGAGAGCTGCAAGCCGCGATCCATGCCGTTGGTAATGTTGCTGACACTACTCAGCTGCAAGCCGCTGAAAGTCTGTGCCGAGGCGTTTGAAACACCCGACAGCTGTAGTCCGTGACCACCATCTGTGGCAACCGACGAGATCACGCCAAACTGTACACTCTTCACCGTGTCCTGCACGCTGACAATGCCCACAGGACTTTTCTGTGCCTGTGCGCTGACGGCAATCATCATGACGGCTGCAATACTGATAGTCTTAATCGTATTCATCATCTTGTGCTTAAATACTATTGTTTTATAAGTTTTTCGATTGTCAAAACATTCTGGTTGTCCACGTAAGCATAGTCAACGTGATCCATCTTTTTGGTAACGAGATAAATGCCAAGCCCTCCAATATGGCGCTGCATCCACGACAGATTGGTGTCTGGCTTTTTATGCTTCAGGGGATTGAAAGGCTTGCCGCCGTCTTTGAAGCGGATAGCGACACGGTTGTCTGCCTTTTCAATTTCCACATCCAAGAATCCATCGGCGTCTTCGGGATAGGCGTATGACGTCACATTCATGACGATTTCCTCGCAAGCCAGTCGGAGGAGCAGCACGTCCTTCTTACTGCACGAGGAAACCTCGGGCGTCTGTAAGATGGTTGTGAGTATCTCACGAGCCCTTCCTTTGATGGGTTGAAAATGCAGTTCGCTCATCACAACTTCAATTCTTCAATTTTTCAATTCTTCAATTTTTCAACTCTTCCCCACGAGGACGATGATGGACCGCGGGCCTACCAGTACCTCGCCCTGGCTCTCGATGACGGGTTCCTCGCCCGGGGCGAAGATGTCGTCGGGCGACGGCATGCCGGTATTGGCGAAGACGTGCCAGGCCATTCCCTCTGGTAACTGCGGCAGCTCGAAGCCGTGCATCTCCCAGTGCATGTTCATGGCGACGTAGATGAAGTCATCATTATCGGCATATTGTCCGTTCAGCATGAAGGCGAGGGTGAGGTTGTTGTACCCTGCCCAGGGCTGCCAGGCCTTCACGCCGTGCCACGAGAAATCGGGATAACCGAGGTTGCGGTAGTCGCTGTGGCTCAGGTGATCCTCGTAACGCAACACCTTGTGCTGGCGGCGGAACTGGATGATGCGCTTGAAGTAGCGGAAGAGGTCGGCGTTGCGCTCCAGGTCGTTCCAGTCGAGCCAGGCGATTTCGTTATCCTGGCAGTAGGCGTTGTTGTTGCCCTGCTGCGAGTTGCCCATCTCGTCGCCGGAAAGCACCATCGGTATGCCCTGACTCACCATGAGCAGCGTGATGGCGTTCTTCACCTGGCGGTGGCGCAGAGCGTTGATGTCGGGGTCGTCGGTGGGGCCCTCGCAACCGCAGTTCCAGCTGTTGTTGTGGTTCTCGCCGTCGCGATTGTCCTCGCCGTTGGCCTCGTTGTGCTTCTCGTTGTACGACACGAGGTCCATCATCGTGAAGCCGTCGTGCGCGGTGATGAAGTTGACGCTGGCCTTGATGCCGCGCCCCTGCGAGGCGTAGAGGTCGGGCGAGCCGATGATGCGCTCCTTGACGTCGGCGAGCACGCCTTCGTCGCTCTTCAGGAAGCGGCGGATGCTGTCGCGGAACTTTCCATTCCACTCGGCCCAGCGTCCCCACGACGGGAACGAGCCCACCTGATAGAGTCCGCCGGCGTCCCAGGCTTCGGCGATGAGCTTGGTCTTGCCGAGAATGGGGTCGTGGGCGAGCGACTCCAACAGCGGAGGGTTCGACATGGGATGGCCCTGCTGGTCGCGTCCGAGGATGGCGGCGAGGTCGAAGCGGAAGCCGTCGATGTGGTAGTGGGTGACCCAGTAGCGCAGACTCTCGACGATCATGTCACGCACATTGGGATTGTTGCAGTTCAGCGTGTTGCCGCAACCGCTGAAGTTGAAGTACGAGCCATCGGGCGTGAGCATGTAGTAGGTCTTGTTGTCGATGCCGCGATAGGAGATGTAGGGTCCTTGCTCGTTGCCCTCGGCGGTGTGGTTGAATACCACGTCGAGCATCACCTCGATGCCGTTCTTGTGCAACTGCTTCACCATATTCTTCAGCTCGTCGACCTGCATGGCGAACCGTCCCGACGAGGCGTAGGCGGCCTTGGGGGCGAAGAAGCCCACGTTGCTGTAGCCCCACAGGTTGTAGAGCGGATGGCCGTCGACAGGTGAAGGGCGGTAGTTCTCGAACTCGTCGAACTCGTGGATGGGCATCAGCTCGACGCAGTTCACGCCGAGCTCCTTCAGGTAGGGTATCTTTTCGACGATGCCGGCAAACGTGCCGCGATGCCTCACGCCGGAGGCCGCGCCGCACGTGAAGTTGCGCACGTGCATCTCATAGACGATGAGGTCGTTGACGGGCGTCTCAAGCGGCATGTCGTCCTCCCAGTCGAAGTCGTCGAACACCACACGGGCCCGATACTGGTAGAGGCTGTCCCAATTGGGCTGCTTGCCCCACACGTCGCGCCCCACGATGAGCTTTGCGTAGGGGTCGAGCAGTATCTTCGTCTTGTCGAAGCGATGGCCTTCCTCCGGGCAGAAGGGGCCGTCCATGCGGAAGCCGTACTCGATGTTCTCGTAGTCGAGGTCGAAGATGATCATCGAGAAGACATTGCCCAAGCGAAACTCCTTGAAGAAGGGAATTTCTACAAACGGCTCCTCCTCGTGGTTGTGGAACAGCACCAGCGTACAACTGGTGGCGTAGCGCGAATAGACCGAGAAGTTGACCATATTGCCGACGACCATTGCGCCGAACGGATAGGGCCGACCCGCACGGAGCTTCAGCCCCTTGTACTCATGGGTGGGGAACAGGTCGATTCTATGCATAGTCGAAGAAATTACTGAAACCCGTGACATCCATGACGTCCTGCACCTCAGCGCCCACGCCCTTCAAGCAGACTTCCAACCCCTTAGCGGCTGCCACCTTCTTGGAATAGAGCAGCACGCGCAGGCCCGTACTGGAAATGTAGTGACAGTCGGTCATGTCGAGCAACACGCTGCTGCCTTTCTCCAGAATGGCCAGAATGTCGTCCTGTACTTGCTGGTAGTTGAAGGAGTCCAGCTCAGCTCCTAATTTGTAAGTCTCCGTATTCATCGTCTTATTCACTATTCACTTTTCACTATTCACTTTTCACTTCTTCGTCCAGTCCATGCAGTTGCGGACACGCAGGTCGGCATAGGGTTCAGCATTGAAGATGGTCGGGTTGTTGGTCATCAGCTGCTCCGTGCCGTAGAGGAACGAGAACGGGCGCTGCAGCGACTTCGTAAAGTCGATGGCCTCGTGCAGGAGCGCTGCGTCGTCGTGACAGTCAAAGAGGAAGCGGTCGGTGTCGTGGTTGTCGAGGAACAGCACCAGCTTGAAGTCCTTGGGATACTTGGCGAAGTGCTGCTCCACCCTACCCTTGAGCGCCGCGTTGCCCTTGATGCCGCGACCGGCATGAACCTCGTCGAGCAGAATGTCGCGATAGGCGAAGTCGAGCACGCCATCGATGGTGTCGGTATAGTCGGCCTGCAGGTCGTCCTGACTAAAAGGCTTCGTCTCCTGCGCCATAAACTCCTGCAGCCGTTCCGGCGTTTTGAAATAAAGCTGGCTGGCCAACTGCGGGCCGATGCCGAAGGCCCACACCTCGCCGAAGACGACGATGTCGCCGCTGACGGCGTGCATGGCCTCACGGAACTGCCGCAGGAACGCGTGCGGCTGTCCCAGCGCGTGGTCGATGCGGAAGGCGTCGACACCCATGCGGGCGAGCTTCTCAGCCTTCTCGATCATGAAGCCAGCCACCTCGGGGTTCGTCAGGTTGAACTTCGGCAGGTCGCCAAAGCCGAGGAACGACACGAACGCGTCGCTGTCGTCGCCCTCGAAGAAGAACCAGTCGCGGTGCTTTCCGCCGTTCTTAAGCAGTGCTTCCTGGAACATCGGCGCCTCGTACCAACAGTGGTTGGGCACAAAGTCGCAGACGACCTTCATCCCCTTCGCGTGCGCCGTATCGAGCAAGCGCTGGTAATCCTCCCACGTCCCAATGTGCGGGTCCACCTCGTCGAAGTTCAGCGTGTGGTAGCCGTGATAGTTGGCCGACGCGAAGATGGGCGACATCATCACGGCATTGAAGCCGAGGCCCTGAATGTAGTCCAGCTTGTCGATCACTCCCTGCAGCGTACCGCCGCAGAATACGTTCTCACTCTTTGGCGGCACCTGCCACCCTCCGTTGAATCTGTCAATCAGCAGATGATAGATCCGGATATTATCAAACCAATTCTTCATATCTTATTGTTTTATCGTGTATACTTGATGGCGAGCATGGTGAGGTCGTCGCTCTGCTCGGTCTCGCCGACAAACTCGTGTACGGCGGCGGTCATCGTTTCAATGAGTTCTTGGGGAATGCCCATTTCTGCCGTTTCGCCCTGCGAAGAACCTGTAAAACCGGTGATGACGCTTGCGAGGCGCTGCTTGCCGAAGAGTTCGGTCACGGCGTTCTCGGCTTCTGTCAGTCCGTCGGTATACAGGAAGATGGTGGTGCCAGAGGTTATCACGGTTTCCTGTTCCGAGAACTTCATGTCCGGCATCACACCTACAGGGAGATTGTGGTCGCAGGGCAGCAGGGCTTTATCGATATAGGGAGCTTCATGACCGGCGTTGCTGTAGCGCAGATGACCTGAAGCCAGGTCGAGCACACCGACAAACAGTGTGACGA
>Ga0310696_10003850_pt1 | contig 18585 bp, 15 predicted proteins | sample AusTroGonzalo_MG_4_FD_203885 | JGI IMG/M metagenome (GOLD analysis project Ga0310696, IMG submission 203885) | Bovine rumen microbial communities from tropical cattle in Woodstock, Queensland, Australia - Gonzalo_02 (v2) (version 2) | ecosystem: Host-associated > Mammals > Digestive system >...
ACTGATAATCAAAGATTCAAATTGGCAAGTGATCGTTAAGCAGGCGCAAACAGTTCTTGCTAATTGGAATCAAATTCAACCTATTTTATCGCAACTTTGAAGTTAGATTCTCGTTAGAATCTCCGCGTATCACACGTATCTGCACGGATTGAGGAGCCTAATCATTAGTATTCCGTGGTGTTTCCAGATAAAACCTCATTTTGTCTCGTTTCTGTCCCGATTTAAACGAAAGTAGAGACGCAATGCATTGCGTCTCTACAAATGAGCGGTAAACGGGGTTCGAACCCGCGACCTGCGGCTTGGGAAGCCGCCGCTCTGCCAACTGAGCTACTACCGCATTCTGGCTTTTGGCTGTTAGCTTTTGGCTATTGGCCTTGATTAGCTAACAGCAAATGGCTAATGGCTAATAGCCGATTATACGTTGAAACGAATGTGAAGGATGTCGCCGTCCTGCACTTCGTAGTTCTTGCCTTCGACCGCCAACTTGCCGGCCTCCTTGCATTTGAGTTCCGATCCGTATTGCACCAAATCGTTGTATTTGATGACCTCGGCGCGGATGAAGCCGCGTTCCAGATCGCTGTGGATGACGCCGGCCGCCTGCGGTGCCAACATGCCCCGCGTGATCGTCCAGGCGCGGTTCTCCTTGCCGCCGACGGTGAAGAAGGAGATGAGATCCAGCATCTTGTAGGCTGCCCGGATTACCTTGTTGACGCCCGGCTCGGTCAAGCCAACGTCCTCCAAGAAGGCCTTACGGTCCTCCTCGCTCTCCAGTTCGGCGATTTCGGATTCAATCTTTGCGGCGATGACCAGCATCTCCCCGCCGTTCTCTTCCACATATTTCTTGACGGCCTCGGAATAGGCGTTTCCGGTGGCCGCATCGTCGTCATTCACGTTGCAGACGAACATCACCGGCTTCTCTGTGAGCAGCATCATGTCGGCAACCACCGCTTTCTCGTCGGGGGTGACCTCCAAGGTGCGCACATTCTGGAAACCTTCGAGATGTTCCTTGTATTTCTTCAAAACCTCGTAGTCGTGCTTGGCAGTCTTGTCGCCCACCTTGGCGGCTTTTTCCACCTTGGTGATCTTGCGCTCGATTTGCTCCAAGTCCTTGCACTGCAGCTCGAAATCCACAATCTCGATGTCACGGACGGGATCCACGGAACCTTCCTCGTGGGGCAGGGCGGGGTTGTCGAAGCAGCGCAACACGTGGATGAGTGCGTCGCACAGGCGCACATCCGCGAGGAAGCTGTTGCCGATGCCCGCACCGGTGCTGGCGCCCTTTGCCAGACCCGGAATGTCAACGAGGTCGAGGTTGGCGTAGACCAGCTTGTCGGCATGGATGAACGTGTTGATGTGGGCCAAACGCTCGTCGGGCACCGCACACACGCCGATGTTGGACTTGTTGGTGCTGTACGCGAAGTCCGTCACCTCCGCCTTCGTGTTGGAGATGCAGTTGAACATCGTCGTCTTACCGGAATTCGTCAATCCTACTATGCCGCATTTCAAACCCATGTCGTTTGTTTTTAGGAATAACTGCTAACTACTAACTGCTAACTGCTAACTTATCAGAATCCGAGCACCACGTCCTCCACGTGGTCAATCTCGGGCAAATAGTGTTTAATGGTTTGTTCCACGCCGTTCTTGAGGGTCATCTTGGCATGGGGACATGTGCCGCAAGCGCCTTGGAGACGCACTTTCACGACATTGTCGGGGGTGAGTTCCACAAACTCGATGTTGCCGCCGTCCTGTACTAAATAGGGGCGGATTTGGTCGATGATCGAGATGACCTTCTGTTCTAACGTGGCGTTTTCCATATCTTCAAATTCAGGGTGCAAAAATACAAAAATTTTTTGATGTGGGGAAGGAGTTTTTTTGTTCCAGGTTCCAAGTTCCAGGTTCCAGGTTCCAAGTTTCAGGTTTAAGGTTCAACAATCAATAGCAGAAGGGAGTCGGCGAGCATGGCGAGGGTGTCGTCGGTGGCCCAGCGGCAGAATCGCTCCTCGTTGCGGTAGAAAGCCACCATGGGCTTCCGCTCGAAGGTCATCAAGTGCATCGTGCTGTCGGGCGGCCAGGTGTCGTTGCGCAGCTGCGTGGGCGAAATCTGGTTGCAGTAGGCCACATAGTAGTCCCAAGTGGTGTCCAACCGGTCGTAACTCTTGAATATGAGGTTGATGTTCGGGTCTTTGTCGTAGAATAGGGCGCAGGCGGCGTTGCCGTTAGTGGCCACCACCACAGGGCGGTCGGTGTAGTGCTTGCCGATGTCGTGCGCGTAGATGTAGTCGTTCATCCATTGGTTGGCCTCCTTGTTGGCCTCGAAATTGCTGTCGAGGGCATACTTCGCGTAGGCGTTGTGGATACCGCCGGAGACTTCGTTGAAGTAGAGCGTGGTGTAAGGACTATTAAAGAGAATATGCCGGATAGGCATGAAGGAAAGCAGCCCTAACAGTCCCAGAATCACGAAGTTGGTATAACGGTCGTTGATTTGCCGTAACGTGCACTCCACGCCACTCGCCGCAATCAGCATGAAAAGCGGGTAAATGCAGTAATGGATGGCCCACAGCGTGTCGGGGTTCATGTAGTGCGTCTTCACGCGGTTGATGCAGAACAGGAACGTATATATAAATATGAATATGGAGAAAGGCTTCAGCGACTTGATGGCGTTTTTGAAGAAGATGAAGAAGAGCAGGAAACTGATGAGAACAACAGTGGGCGTTGTAATGTACAGATATTTTGTGAGATGACGTTTCGGGAAATTGTCCGGGCCGATAAGGTGCCCTTCGAAAATCTGGTTCTGGTCGAAGGGGATGTTGGTCACCAAAGAGGCAAATGCCTTGTTTGGCGTGATGAAGGAGGTTTCCAGATACCAGGTGCAAAGGGTGTGTATGACCCCCACCGTGACCCATAAACCGACGATGGAAAGAGCCACAAGCCCTAACGCCCTAAGGTATTCCTGGGTGAAAATCTTCTTGATAGGATTGTAGAGGAAGAAGTTAAGCAACGTGAAGACGAGGAAGAAGTGAAGCAGCGAGGCCCCGGCGTTGTGTACCGACAGCGAGAGCAGGATGCCGATGGCGATGCGCACAAGCCGCGAGATGCGGATTACCGGTAGCTCACGGCTGAAATAATACATCTGCATGATGCTGTAGATGAAGAAGAAAGAGAACGTGACATCCACCACGTTGCTCAGCGAGTAGCCGAAAAAGCGCGGCGAGATGAGGAGGAAGAAGGCCGTGAAGAAGGCCGCCCGCCAGTTAAACGCCCGCAACAGAATCAACGATAGATAAGCTACCAAAAGCCATCCGAAAATAGTGCTTAAGGTGTGGCGTACGGTATACATATCGCTGACATCCAATGATTTACATACTGCGTATATAATCAAGTCGATGGTTTGGGCCTGCGTGTGTGCGTAGGGGTGCGACTTGTACGCGTCGGGGTCGCCAATGTGGTGGAAGTGGTTGTAGAGCATCTCGGAATACTCATTCTGCGCCACTTCGCGGTCTGAGATGCCGATGCGCTGGCTCAGCACTAGCATACCCACCAACGCTCCTGCTAACAATATCATCCACAGGTACTTGAACACGTCGTCGCCGGTCTTCAGCTGCAGCGAGAATCGCTCCTTTTCAATCTTGTATCTGAGTTTACGCTTGTTGCTTTTGGAAAAACGGACCTGCCACACATTGTCGTCGAACAGGTTGTCGAAATAGAGGAACCTGTCCACAACATTTTTGATGCGGATGAAGATTCTTTCCCAGAGATTGGCGGGTTCGTTCTTCATATCCTATTTGCACTCAAATTGTTGCTGAAGTTGGCGAAGGTAGTTGACGGCCTGCGGTCCTTCGTTGAACAGCAGGTCGATGACAGATAGGTTGGGCGTGAACCCAAACTTGTCTTCAAAAACTTGGTAATAAGGGGTTTTCAAACGGAAGGGATAATCCGCCTTCTTGGCCTGTTTGGGCTGGAGGATCAGACGTGTATCCGTTTCCGTGTAGGGGGTGAATCGCGCCGTAACGGCAACTTCTTTGTCGATGCGGAGCAGTTTCAGCAGCGTCTGAATCAGCTGCAGGTTGAAGTCGAAAATCCGTTCGTATTCCTGCTCGTAGAAAGGTTTTAGCGCATCCTTGTAGTAAAGGTAGTAGGGGGTGTTGTTGTAAGCCGACTCGATGGAACGCCAGTGGGCGCGCTGCCACGGCGTGGTGTATTCGATACGGACATCTTTGACAACACCCATCCGGCCGTCATGCACGGTGGGGATGATGAGATTCAGCAGCCCGTTGCCGTTCATGATAACCGTCCTGTTGCGATAGGACTGTTTCTGGTACCGCTCCTCACGCTCGATGACGGCGTTTTCCGACAGCAAGAGTGCGAAATACTCGACCGGCGGGAGGTAGGCGGTGGAAAGCAGGATGTTGTCCACCGTTAGCGGGCAATGACCAGTTTGGACTTGTAATTCCGCTCAGAACCGAGCAGCTCGATGAAATAGACGCCGTTGTCAAGCCCGTTGACATTCATCGTGAAGGTGGCGTTGGTGGTGACGGTCTGGCTGAACACCAGCTGTCCCATCACGTTGTAGATGTTGCAGACGGCCTCTTCGGGCAGGAACTCGCCTTGGATGGTGATGTTGCCGCTTTGCGTAGGGTTGGGGTAGATCTCGAAGGTGGATACGGCCTGGTGTTCGTTGATGCCGGTAATCACCTGGCCACCGTACAACATACCGTCTAATACCGTGGTGCCGGTGTTATCCGGATCAAGCCAGGGTTGCAACTTGCGGGCGTTGTTGCTGTTGTTGTTGTTGGTCCAGTGGTAGGACATACGACCGTAATTGTCGGTGCCACTCGTGTAGTTGCAATAGCTTGAGCCGCTCGTCAGCGTGCCGATGATACGGGAGTTGGCGTTGAACAGCGGGGAACCGGAGGAACCCTGCTCGGTGACACCCTTGTTGGGGTTCGTCAACCAGCGGACGACGAAATATTTGTTGGCCATTTGTCCTGATGTGGGGGCATTGATGCTTTTCGGGAGGCTGATTTTCTTCCAGTCGCCGCCGGGGTGGTGAACAGCCGCGCCCACGGAAGCGGCTCCAGTGCGGTCCCAGCCGGCGAAGAAGATGCTGTCGCGGTAGGCGACACCCAAGTTGCCCGTGATTCGCAGCAGCGCGAAATCGGATGCCGACATGGTGTTTGTGGTATTGGAACGGGCCACGATGACGCCGCCGTTAGACATGCGGTTGTAAATGCCGGTGGAGCCGCCGCAGGTGCTGGTCTGGTAGTTGAAGTAGAACTTGTGGGTCTGATCGTCAGCCTCGATGCAGTGGTCGGCAGTGAGCACGTAAGGGGTTTTGTCCATCCTCACGTTGTTAATCATGGCTCCGCTACAGAGAAATCCGGCCCAGCCTTCAGTCGTGTAAGCCGTGATGCTGATGCAGACCACGGAGTTGATGGGATAGTGCCAGGCATTTCCCTCGGGGCAGACCACGTCGATGTGGCAGCTGCCTTCCGCTTCGCCGTGCGGGCCCTTGGCGTCTTCGTTCACATGGAGGAAATCGCGGTAGGTGTGCATCACCGCGGCAATGTTGATTTCGCCCTTGAAGGATGCGTTGGCGGGCTCGTAGTATTCCATCACCAGCTCGTCACCGATGATATTGTCTGTCTCGAACTTGCCCGTCTCCTGGATGTCGGCGTTGGTGTAAGGGCCGAAAACCTGCTCACGGTCGGGGCTGTAAATGAACAACTTGCCCTCTTCGGGGATGTTGATTTTGTCAATAACCAGATAAGTCATCACGGCACCCTCCGACACGAATTCTGTGCGCCAGAGCATACCGCCGTCTTCCAAAATGTCTTTGCGTCCCGAGTTCTCAAACGTCTTGTTCACCGAAAAGCCGACACTGGTGCGCAACGGACGGGATTTCTCCATGTTGGACTCGTCCTCGCGTAAGAGCTTCTCCGCGTCAATATATGGCATTGTTTGGACATCTAAGGACTGAGAGATTCCCTTCTTTTCGAAAGAGTAGGGGAGTGAAACGGGTTCCGTCTGGGCAAATAACATGCTGGTAAACACCGCTAAAACAACTGAAAGAGTCAAATATTTTTTCATACTTTTATGGATAAATTTCAAGGCGGCAAAAGTACGAAAAAAATCGTATTTTTGCAACCGTTTTAAAATAGAGTAGAATGACTGTAAAGAGAAAAGTGAAATTTGAAGGCGTTCCCTACGAAGGGAATTTGGAGGAACTGATTATACAAGCCTTAATCGAGAAGCAGGGTGTGGACATCCATTGTGTCAACCTGAAGAAGATAAACCACGTCTATTTCGACTATTTTGTCGTTTGTACGGGCAATTCCAAGCCGCATGTGGAGACGTTGTGCGATTTCGTGCAGGAGCAGACCCAGCGCGTAGCCGGCGTGAAGCCGATGCACGTTGAAGGACTGGAGAACAAGGAGTGGGTGTTGCTCGACTATTTCAACATCTTGGTGCACATCTTCCTGCCCGAGGCTCGCGAGCATTATCAGCTCGAATCCCTTTGGGGAGATGCTGATATACAGAAGTTTTAGGTTCAAAGTTCAAGGTTCCAGGTTCAAAGTTCCAGGTTCAAAGTTTAAAGTTTAAGGTTCAACGTTAACGAGATAAGAATCAGATGCCAAGTAATAACAATAATCCAAACAATAACACAAGAAAGCCAGGAAACAAGCCAGATTTCATGGGTGGGATGAAAAATATGGACGGCAAGAACGGCGGCAAGCGCAAGTTCAACTGGTCCATGTTGTATATCGCAATCACGCTGGGACTCATCGCCATCTATTTCTTTTCCTCCAACGGCGCCATCAAGGAGGTGAACGATATGGAATTCTTCCAAATGGTGAAGAATCAAGACATTGAGCATGTGGAGTACGTGAAGAAAAACTCCCATATCAACATCTTTTTAAAGAAGATTGCGCTGGAGAACAAAGCCGTGTACAACGAAGTGCGGGAGAATACAACAGGTCCGCAGTACTTTTTGGTGGTCACGGACTTACAGGTCTATAACGAGAACCTTCGCGATGCCAAGAACCAGTACGTGGCAGAACGGATAGCGGATGACAGCACTTTGGTAGCCAGTGAGATAGCCAAAGAATATGACTTCCCGATGAAGCAAGACAACTCCCAGAATTGGGGCTTTGAAATCTTGCTTTGGACATTTCCGCTGTTGCTGATTTTCCTGCTTTACTACTTCTCGATGCGCCAGATGCGTGGCAGCGGTGGTCCATTGGGCGGCGCTGGCAACATCTTCAACATTGGGAAGTCGCGTGCGCAGGAGTTCGACGAGAAGACCGACACGGTGATTACATTCAAGGACGTGGCCGGTCTGGAAGGCGCAAAGTTCGAGATTGAGGAGGTCGTCGATTTCCTCAAGAATCCTGGAAAATATACCGTCTTGGGCGGCAAGATTCCCAAGGGCGTGCTGCTTGTCGGGCCTCCTGGAACCGGTAAGACCCTGTTAGCCAAGGCTGTGGCCGGCGAGGCAAAGGTCCCCTTCTTCTCGATGTCGGGTTCCGACTTCGTGGAGATGTTCGTGGGCGTGGGTGCTTCGCGTGTGCGCGACCTCTTCCGAAACGCGAAGGAGAAGGCTCCCTGCATCATCTTCATCGACGAAATTGACGCCATCGGGCGCGCCCGTGGCAAGGGTGCGTTTTCGAATGCCAACGACGAGCGCGAAAGCACGTTGAATCAGCTGCTTACGGAGATGGACGGTTTCGGTACCAATGCCGGTGTCATCATCATGGCGGCCACCAACCGTGCCGACATCCTCGACAGGGCGCTGTTGCGTGCCGGCCGCTTCGACCGTCAAATCCAGGTCGAGTTGCCCAATCTCAACGAGCGTAAGGGCATCTTCGGCGTGCATGTGCGTAACCTCAAGCTGGGTCCTGATGTCGATTTGGACTTCTTTGCGAAGCAGACACCCGGTTTCTCCGGCGCTGACATCGCCAATGTCTGTAACGAGGCCGCACTTATCGCCGCCCGCCAAAGCAAGAAACAGATTGAGAAAGTGGACTTCTTGGCCGCGGTCGACCGCATCATTGGCGGTCTGGAGCGCAGGGGCAGCGTCATCTCTCCTGAAGAGAAGAAGACCATCGCCTACCATGAGTCCGGCCACGCCTGCGTGAGCTGGATGCTGCGTTACGCCTCCCCGCTGGTGAAAGTGACCATTGTGCCGCGAGGCAAAGCCCTCGGTGCGGCTTGGTACCTGCCCGAGGAACGGCAGCTCACCACTTACGAACAGCTCTTCGACGAGATGGCCGCCACTCTCGGTGGACGCGCCGCCGAGGAGGTTTTCTTCGGCAAACTCTCCACCGGCGCCCTCAACGACCTCGAACGGGTAAGCAAGCAGGCTTACGCCATGGTGGTCTATTACGGCCTTGATGAAAAAATCGGCAATATAAGTTATTATGACTCAACCGGTCAGCAGGAATACAGCATGACCAAGCCCTACAGCGAAAAGACCGCCGAGGAAATCGACGAGCGCATACATCTGCTTATCGAGAAAGCCTACAATTGTGCCAAGCAGATTCTCACCGACAACTACGAGAAAGTGGAGACGTTGGCGAAGTTGCTTTTGGAGCGTGAGGTCATCTTCACTGAGGACGTGAAACGTATCCTGGGACCGCGTCCGTTCGCCAAAGAAGACGAGACGACCGAGAGCGTGACTGCCGAGATCGTATCCGAGAACGCTTCTGAAACCGTTCCTCAACCTGAGGACAAGTCGGATGAAGAATCCTCTGTTTCCACGAATTCCGAAGAATAATGAGCCAGAACGAGTCCAATTTCATTACAGATAAAGAGTATATTCGCGGTGTTATCCGAAAGAGCACCGTGTCGCACGACCATATTGAGGAAGGTCAGCCATCGTTGGCTTATCTGTCGCCTATGACCAATTTCCAGGTGGAGTTCTGGCAGAACTTCCAGGCCAACGGCGGCAAGATTTTGCGCTGTCACACACGCCAGGACCGCCTTAAATTCCTGAAGATGCTGGCCGAGGACCAGCAATACAACGCGGTACTGTGTACCCACAACAACCTCTGTCCCGACTTGGAACAGGCGCAGATGAACTACATCAACACTATTTCCGTGCACATGCCCGTCGATGCGGTGGTCGTGCTTTCCACCTGTCTGGTGGCGCGCACCGGAAGTATCGGTTTTACCCAGCCGGTGGCGCGGTTCGTCTCCATGCGTAACATCGCCAAGGACGTGATTGTGATTTCGCGGATGAGTGACATCGTGCCTGATTTGGAGCACGCCCTCGAGCGGAACAAGAAGTTCGCCCAAGAGGCCGGCATGGAGTTTGTCACCCCGACTGTGCTGCCCAAGGAAGGCGGCAAGGAGGTGCGCACTCCGCAACAGCCCCGTTACATTCTGCTTTTGTTGGACGAAAGACCCCCTCAACATGCGCAACCTGCTAATTAGAACCGCTTCCGGCATCGTTTATGTCGCCCTGATGGTCGCGGCAGTGTTCACCCCATGGGTGGCTATTCCCTTGGCGATGTTTTTTATCATTGCCGGACTTTATGAGTTTTATAAACTTTGCAAGGACCCAACGCTTCGTCAAAATTTTTCTTTCTGGTATATCTCGGCATTATGTCTGGTGGAGAGCTTTTACGCTTTGTTTATCTCCTTTCCGAGTCTGCCGCCAATCTCTTGGATAGCAGGTCTTTGCATCGCATACGTGAGCCTTTTTGTTCCCGAACTGATAGCGAAAAGCGAGTTCTCTATGAGTCGTGTCGGATTGGGCTTTTTAGGTCAGATGTGGATTGTGGTGCCGGTGTGTGTGCTTTTCTTGATATGGATTCAGCAGAGTCCTATATCGGTACTGGCATTTTTTATCTTGATTTGGATGTCTGACACCGCCGCATACATCGTCGGTTCCCTCTTCGGCAAGCACAAACTCGCGCCCAATATTTCCCCGGGCAAAACAAGGGAGGGATTTCTGGGTAGCTGTATCATCACCATGGGCTTGGCGATAGGGCTTTCCTACATTCCAATGTTCCGCATGCTGGGAATGCCGGTATCTTGGTGGATCGTGTATGCCCTCATCATTCAAGTTTTCGGTCTGATGGGCGATTTAGTCGAGTCCTTGTTCAAGCGCAAGGCCGGCGTGAAGGACAGCGGCAACATCATCCCAGGCCACGGCGGCGTCCTCGACCGTATCGATTCCATCCTCATCGCTACGATTCCGGCATATCTTTTCTATTACTGTGCCTTGGTCTAATAATCGGTGCTGCGCGAATGATTATTCGCCCCTACAAATCCCCCTTAACCCTTTAACCTCTCACCTTTAACCATTAACCTCTCACCCTTTAACCATTAACCTCTCACCCTTTAACCATTAACCTCTAACCCTTAACCAAATATTATGAAACGAAACGGAAAACCGACACAACATTTCTTCACCTATTATAACCGAACGATTACCGAAAACTGGAATGCACCGGCTTTGACCGATTACAACGGCACGACCAGTTACACCTACGGCGAGATGGCCGCGCAGATGTTCAAGCTGCAGATTTTGCTGGAGCAGGCCGGACTCGGGCGCGGCGACAAGGTGGTGATTTGCAGCCGAAACTGCGCCAATTGGGCGGTTTCACTGCTGAGCATTGCCGCCAATCGGGGCGTCATCGTCTCCATTATGGACGCATTCGCGCCCGCTGACATCGAAAACCTCACCAACCATTCGGACGCCAAGGCGATGTTCGTTAGTCAGAATGTTTGGAAGAATATTGATGTTCAGCATCTTGAGAACGTCGAATTGGTGCTTGATACCGACGGTTTTCAGCTGCTGTACGCCCGCACGGAGCAGCAGGAAAAGGCCTATCGCGAATACGGCGACCTTTACCGCGATCGTTATCCCCGGGGACTTCAACGCGAGGACATCAACCTGCCGACCGACAATCTCGACGACCTGATGATTATCAACTACACATCCGGCACCACGGGTGCGCCGCGCGGGGCGATGCTGACCTACCGCAACATCTCCGCTAACGTGCAGTACAGCCAGGAGGAGATTCCCAACCACGCCGGTTGGACGGAGGTTTGTATGTTGCCGCTGGCCCACATGTTCGGCATGACCATCGAGTTCCTGTACCAGGTGGCGGGTGGATGCCATGTCTATTTCCTCGGTAAGACGCCCTCTCCGGCCACGCTGCTGAAATGCTATGCCGAGACCAAGCCCTATATGATTCTCACCGTTCCGTTGGTGATTGAGAAAATCTTCCATTCGAAGATATTCCCGGCGCTTCGGGATCCGAAGGTGAAAGCTCTCTGGAACACGCCGATTCTTTGCAAGATTGTGGAACGGAAGATCTACAAGCAGCTGATGAATGCCTTCGGCGGCAACCTTATTTGGCTGATTACGGGCGGTGCCGCGCTGAACACCAGCGTGGAGAAGGTGCTGCGGCGCATTAAATTCCCGTTAGTGGTGGGCTACGGCATGACTGAGGCCGGTCCGTTAGTGAGCTACGAGCACTGGTACAAGCAGCCCCTCGGTTCCTGCGGCAAGGTGGTGACCCGCAATGAGGTGATGGTCAACTCACCCAACCCGCGTCGCGAGGTCGGTGAAATCCTCTTCCGTGGTGAACACGTGATGAAGGGCTACTACAAGAATGACGAGGCCACACAGGCCGCCATCGACAACGAAGGGTGGCTGCACACTGGCGACCTCGGACTTATGGACAAGCAGGGCAACCTCTACATCAAAGGGCGCAGCAAGGCCATGATCCTCACCTCCGGCGGTCAGAACATCTATCCCGAGGAGCTGGAGTCCAAGCTCAGCACGTTGCCCGGGGTGGGGGAGACCGTGGTGGTTGGACGGAAGGGCAAGTTGGTCGCGCTCGTATACCCTGATCCGGCTTTCGATTGGTCGAAAATCACCGTGGAGGAGCAGATGCAACAAAATCTGGAGACTCTCAACACGATGGTGGCCAAATACGAGCACATTTCCGCCATTGAGACTGTGGAGCAGGAGTTTGCGAAGACCCCGAAACGCTCGATTAGGCGCTTCCTGTACAAGTAGAGGCAAAACGCAGGCTTTGAAACTTGAAACCTGAAACCAACAGAGACGCCATATTATGACGTCTCTACTTTGAAATCTGAAACTTGAAACCAAAAAATCCCCGCACGTACAAATGCGGGGATTTTCGTTATGGATAGAGACGGAGCACGCTCCGTCCCTATAAGACGTTTTATTTCAGTAACTTGAAGAACTCGATCATGAGGTCCCAGCACATCTGGACGGTGGCGATTTCCAACTTCTCGTCCGGAGAGTGGACACCGCGAAGTGTCGGGCCGAAGGAGACCATGTCCATGTCGGGGTATTTCTCGGAGAAGAGGCCACATTCGAGACCGGCGTGGATGGCCAGCACTTGCGGGTCTTTGTGGAAGAGGTTGCGGTAGGCTTCGGTGAGCACGCGCACGGCCTCGGAGTTGGGATTCGGGTTCCAGCCCGGATAGCCGTCAGAGTTCTCAACGTCGGCGCCGATCATCCAGAAGGCGGTGGACACCTTGTCGACAATGTCAGCCTTTTTGGACTCCACGGAACTGCGCTGGCTGGTGGTGAACACCACTTCGCCGTCGACAATCTTCACAGATGCTAAGTTCGTAGAAGTCTCCACGAAGCCGGGGATGTCCTGCGACATGGCCTCGACGCCGTGCGGGCATACCATGAGGGCGTTCAGCACGTCGATTTGGAGCGTCTCTTCCAGCACCTCCTTCACAGCAGGAACGGGTTCCGCGATCACGGTCACACCGGGGTCGGTGGTGTGGAGTTCGGCTTTGTAAGTTTCGTCCATATCTGCGAGGTAGGCTTTCCATTCGTCGACATTCTCTTTCGGCACGGCCACGATGGCGTAACCCTCGCGGGCGATGGCGTTACGCAGGTTGCCGGCGTTGATGTCGGCAACGCGCAGGTCGTGGTAACTGTAAGAGTTCCAGAGGATACGGGCGAGGAGCTTCACGGCATTGCCGCGGCCCTTGTTGATGTCGTCGCCGCTGTGACCGCCTTGCAGCCCTTTAACCTCGACTTTGAAGAAGTCGTAATCGTCCTCGACAGACTCGTAGTCGACGGGCACCTTCGCCACCGTGTCCTGGCCGCCAGCGCATCCGATGAAGAACTGTCCTTCGTCCTCGGAGTCGAGGTTAAGGAGCATTTTGCCGTTCATGAAGCCAGCCTCCACCGCTTTAGCGCCGGTGAGACCTGTCTCCTCGTCGATGGTGAAGAGGCACTCGATGGGGCCGTGCTCAATCTCGTTGTTGTCGAGAACGGCCAGCGCCATGGCCACGCCGATGCCGTCGTCGGCACCGAGGGTCGTGCCCTTGGCTTTCAGCCATTCGCCGTCAATGTACGTCTCAATGGCGTCCTTGTCAAAGTCGAACACCTTGTCGTTATTTTTCTCACACACCATGTCCATGTGCGCCTGCAGCACCACGGGGGTGACGTTTTCCTTACCGGGCGTAGCGGGCTTGGAAATCAGCACGTTGCCGACCTTGTCGCGTTTTGTCGGCAGTCCCAGCTTCTTGCCGGTCTCTTCCAGCCAGAGCGACATTTTCTCCTCGCGTTTCGACGGACGCGGGATCTTGGTGATTTCATTGAAATAGTAGAAAACCTTTGAAGGTTTCAGGTTCAGCATTTCTTCGTTCATATTCTTTTGTGTTTTAAAATTGATACTTCAAATTTGCGGGGCAAAGGTACAATTTTTTTAATGTAGAATGCAGAATGTAGAATGTAGAATAAAAAAAGACGTGAGGCTTTCGAAAAAGTCTCACGTCTAAAGTCTTAAGTCCTAAGCCTCAAGTCTTACTTGCCTTCTTTCTCGAGGTCTTCCTTCAGAGATTGCAGGACGTTCAGGTCGCCGAGGGTCGCCTTTTCGACGTTGCTCTCGTTCACCTTCTGGATGTCACGCTCTTTCTGGCGCTCTTCCTCGTTGCGGACACGCTCCTCGCTGTCGCGGTCGGGCTGCCACGTCTTGGTGTGGGAGAGGTGAATCTTCTTGGCGTCCTTGGAGAAGTCAACAACCATGAAGGGCAGAGTCTCGCCTTCCTTGGCAGTGGACTTGTCGGCTTTCTGGAGGTGGCGGTTGAACGCGAAGCCCTCGATGTTGTGCGGGAGCATCACGGTGGCGCCCTTGTCGGTCAGGCCGGTGATCGTACCTTCGTGCACAGAACCGATGGTGAAGATGGTCTCGTAGACATCCCACGGGTTCTCCTCCAACTGCTTGTGACCCAAGCTCAGGCGGCGGTTCTCGGTATCCACTTCGAGGACGACCACTTCGATGGACTCACCCACCTTGGTGAACTCGGCGGGATGTTTGATCTTCTTGTTCCAGGAGAGGTCGGAAATGTGGATGAGGCCGTCGACGCCCTCTTCGAGTTCGACGAAGATGCCGAACGTGGTGAAGTTGCGGACGGTGGCGGTGTGGCGGGAACCGACGGGGTATTTCTCAAGGATGCCAGCCCACGGATCGGGGATGAGTTGCTTGAGACCCAGTGACATCTTCTGGCCTTCGCGGTCGAGGGTAAGCACAACGGCTTCGATCTCGTCGCCGACCTTGAGGAAGTCGTGAGCGGTGCGCAGGTGCTGCGACCAGGACATTTCGGAGACATGGATAAGGCCTTCCACGCCGGGGATGACCTCCACAAAGGCACCGTAGTCGGTGATGACCACCACTTTGCCCTTGACTTTGTCGCCGACCTTGAGATCCGGATCGAGCTTCTCCCACGGTTGCGGGGTGAGCTGCTTGAGACCCAGGGCGATACGTTTCTTGCCTTCCTCGAAGTTGAGGATGACGACGTTGACCTTCTGGTCGAGTTGGACAACCTCTGAGGGGTGGCTGATGCGGCCCCAAGAGAGGTCGGTGATGTGGATAAGACCGTCCAGACCGCCGAGATCGACGAACGCACCGTAAGAAACGATGTTCTTGACCGTACCTTCGAGGATTTGGCCGACTTCGAGGCGGCTGATGATTTCGGCCTTCTGGGCTTCGATTTCAGCCTCGATGAGGGCCTTGTGGGAGACGACGACGTTCTTGTAGTCGTGGTTGATCTTGACGACCTTGAACTCCATGGTCTTACCAACATAGACGTCGAAATCGCGGATTTGCTTGACGTCGATTTGGGAACCGGGCAGGAAGGCCTCGATACCGAAGACGTCCACGATGAGACCGCCTTTGGTCTTGCCTTTCACGTAGCCGGTGATGACCTCCTGGTTGTCGTAGGCCTCGTTGACGCGCTGCCATGACTTGAGGATGAGGGCGCGTTTGTGGGAGAGCTGCATCTGACCGTTGGCATCTTCCTGGCTTTCCACGTAGACTTCCACTTCGTCACCGATCTTGAGATCGCGGTTGTAGCGGAGTTCGGAAGCGTTGATGACGCCGTCGGACTTGAAGCCGATGTTGAGGACCACTTCGCGGTCGTTGATGGAGACCACCTTGCCGGTGATGACATCACCTTGCTCAATGGACTTGAAGGACTTGGAGTAGGCTTCCTCGAGGCGTGCTTGCTCGTCCTTGGAGTAGCGGTCGTTCTGGTCGGAGACCTTGTCCCAGCTGAAGTTCTCGAGCGCGTTGGCGTAGGGGTTCTCGATCTCGCGCATTTTGCGGGGAGCCTTGGGGGCCTTGGGAGCCTCTTCGGTTTCGGGCAGAGCCTCTTCGGTGGCGACGGCGGCTTCTTCAACCACGTTTTCCACTACGGTTTCGGCAGCGTTTTCAACGTTTTGCGCGATTTCTTCGACCTGCTCAGGAGTGTTCAGTAATTCTTCTGACATAAATTTTTGTCTCAATTTGCCCTGAGACTGGGGCTTTTTTAAGATTAAACAATGAGGTTAACTGCTTAAGAATCAATTGAAGAGCCTCTTTCAATTGAGCCGGCAAAGATACAAAAAATATGATACGGAAAATTTTTTTCTTACGAATGTTGCAAACATGCAAAAAAAGTGTATTTTTGCAGCCTGAAACATTGCGGGGTAGAGCAGTGGTAGCTCGTCGGGCTCATAACCCGGAGGTCGCAGGTTCGAGTCCTGCCCCCGCTACGAAGTCCAAGCGCGATTCACGATATGTGAGTCGCGCTTTTGCTTATTTCGTGAACGAAAAAATTGTACTTTCGCCACTTCATTATTCGGAACGACATGGACGAGAAGAAAAAAAAGAAACAGAAATTCCTGGAGAAGCCCCAATACCCTGGCGGGGCGAAGGCGCTGCGCGAGTTCGTGAACGCCCATCTGCAGTATCCGCAGGACGCCATGGACCAGCGCATAGAGGGGGTGGTGACCGTCGCCTACCAGGTGAACGACGACGGCGAGGTGGAGAACCCGGTGGTGGTGAAGAGCCTCTGCCCCTCCTGCGATGAGGAGGCCTTGCGCATTGTAAACCTGCTCCATTACGACAAGGCCCGCAACCGCGGCATCCGTCTCAAGGTGAACACCAAGCTGAACATCAACTTCCGTCTCGCTCCGGCCCCGCAAGGCCCGACCATCACCTATACATACACGCCTTCGTCCAAGAAGTCCGGCGGCAGCAAGCCGGGGAAGAGCTCCGGAGGGTACAGCTATTCGATTTCGTGGTGAGGATTTCGACGTAAGCTCCTTTTTCAGTGATACCTTATTATATATAGGTTAGAAGAAAAAGGCAATAGGAAAAATCATATATATAAGGCGATAAGCGATATGCGGTATGTGGTGTAAAAAAAACGCGCCATATTAGCGCGCTTTTGTTGTTGATTTTCAATAAATAAGTTTAGCCGATGAGGGTTAAGAACGCTTAATACTCATCTTCGTTGAAGAAGAAATCCTCCTTGGAGGGGTAGTCGGGCCAGATGTCCTCGATGGAGTCGTAGGTCTCGCCTTCGTCGTCAATCTCCTGAAGGTTCTCGATGACCTCCATGGGGGCGCCGGAGCGGATGGCGTAGTCGAGAAGCTCGTCGCGGGTCGCCGGCCAGGGGGCGTCCTCCAAACGTGTGGCTAATTCAAGTGTCCAATACATAGTTTTTACGTTTAAAAAATGGTTTGTTTTTGAGGGCGCAAAAGTATAATATTAAACTGAAAAAGTCAAGCTTTTGGAAAAATTTTATTTCGCTGATTGATAGAGAGTTTCAAAAATTTTTTCTTTTTTGTGGAAAAATCTCGCCAAAATAAAGAAGAAATCGGACAGCCGATTCAGCAAAACTTGCACCGGTTTGTAGGCCTCGTTTTCCTCCATGAGCTGCACTACATATCGCTCGGCGCGGCGGCATACAGTACGGCATACATGGGTGTCGGCGATGAGGCGGCTGCCCTGCGGCAGGATGAAGCCGCGCATCGGCTCCAACTCGGCACTCAGACGGTCGATCTCGCGCTCCAGCTCGGCGGTGAATTCCGCCAGCCGTTCCACCTTCCAGTACTTCTCCCAGTTCTCCACCGGGGTGGCCAGCATCCCCCCGACGACGAAGAGCTCGTTTTGCACTTTTGTCAGGAAATCGTCCGAAATTTGCGAAATCACGACCCCGATGAAGCTGTTCAGCTCGTCAACAGTGCCGTATGCGTGCAGCAAAATGCTACCCTTTGAAATGCGTGAACCATCTGATAATGAGGTGGTTCCATTGTCTCCAGTACGTGTATAAATTTTCATCACTTTTTTTTTGCAAAGATAGAAAAAAAATGTATTTTTGCACCCGCAAAAGCAAAGGCAAAAAGTCTCCTTAGCTCAGTTGGTAGAGCAATTGACTCTTAATCAATGGGTCCAGGGTTCGAGCCCCTGAGGGGACACAAAAGGCACTCAAACCTTATCGGTTCGAGTGCTTTTTTTATGTCCAACAGGAGGTTGTCAATACTCCCCAAGGAGCTGTTTTCTTTCACTGCACGCAGGGCAAGGACCGTACCGGACTCGCAGCAGCCTTTCTGTTGTCGGCATTGGGTGTTGGCAGGGATATTTTTGTCGCCGATTTCGACAAGACTAATCAAATCGGATTTTTTTGTTGCCAACAAAATAAAGGCCCCGTGCCCAATTCCACAACTAAACAAGAATGGTTGGCAGCCATGAGGGTAAGCAGTAATTTATTTCTTCACGAATTCCACTCGGCGGCGTTGACGGCATGGCACTCATCGCATTAGTAGAATGAAACGTCGAGTGTTTTCATCGGTGTTCCCTACCTGCTGTCAAGTTTGCTGAGTTCGGTAGAAAGGGACGACACAAAAAAGAGCCGTCACTCTCGCAACGGCTCTTTGAATATTCAATTTTACTGGGATTCTTATTTGACGAGGCGAATAGAATAACCCATTACACGGGTGTAATCGTACACGTTCACCGCTCCCGCATGAAAGTAGAAGCACCATGCATAATTATATTCTGAAGAGGCGGGTGTGGACGACCAATAGAAGCCTTTTTCGTACGTGTCGTACACTTCCCCATTAACATAGCGGTAGCCCTCGGCGGGAAGAATAATGAAATTCCCATTTGTTCCTGTTACTTTATAACCGACATTTTCTTGCCACTCCCAAGTACAAGATGTTTTAAGTTCTTCTAGCTGCTCCTTGGTTGGCAATTTGTCTCCAAAAGCACTCACCGCCTCTTCGAAGGTATAGAAGCCTCTATCACCTCC
>Ga0310696_10003852_pt1 | contig 18576 bp, 21 predicted proteins | sample AusTroGonzalo_MG_4_FD_203885 | JGI IMG/M metagenome (GOLD analysis project Ga0310696, IMG submission 203885) | Bovine rumen microbial communities from tropical cattle in Woodstock, Queensland, Australia - Gonzalo_02 (v2) (version 2) | ecosystem: Host-associated > Mammals > Digestive system >...
AGGCACTTTCATCAGCATCAGATTTTTTCTTAAACCAAACATTAAAACTTCGATAACTCGCACGTAAGCTATCAAAGAACGATTCATTAACATCAATGTCCTTGAATTTTTCAATTTGAATATCCATATTTTCCTTGCAAAAGGAGCTAAAACCACACCTATCTACCTATTACGGTCAGTATTGCGAAATTTTATATTACCTCTTAAATTTACATTATTTACAAAATCAACTCCAATAATAATAACCAAAGTAAGTTTTTTATAAACTCATTACTTTTATCTGTTATAGACAACTGATAAGACCTGTAATAAGGATGGAACATTTGTTCCCAATAATTTGTAAAATATTCCCGCCTGTGCGAGAATGATGATACCATGGAGTGGATGAGCGGGGGAGATTCCCGCCTTCGCGGGAATGACATGAGAGCCGAGTGCTGCGGCAGAGCTTGCTCTGACTTTTCCGAGGCGATCCAGTCATGCTTCGAAGAGGAATGGTGTTGCAAAGGAGTGGGCGGGGAATGTTCGGCGCAATTTCCATTTGCATCTCGAGCGCAGTTTCCTCCTACGATAAAAGGCATTTCCAATGCCTAACTTCACTCAGGATGACACCGTCAAAAGCGAGTGCGTTTTCGTCCTGCCTCCCGCGCGCATTCTCGACGCAGTTCCATCTGCCTTCCGCGCACATCTCGGTGCGCACTTCTTCCGCGTTCCCTAAAACTTTTTACTACTTTTCATTACATGATCAAATCGCAAGTTATCGTGCATCCTTACGACATGGCGCAATCCGATTGGGTTCGCTGCATTTTGCCTTTCACCCAGTTCATGGGCCAGAACGATTTTCAGATTGTCCCGTCCATCACTGGTATCATCTGCTCTAACAAAGAGGCACTCAAGCAAACTCGAGCTGTCATTTTGCAGAAGCCGACGGCGCCGGGTCGAGCACAGATTGCGTTGTACTACGCCAAGATTAAAAAGGAATGCGGGTTCAAGCTCGTGACGGACTTGGACGATTTGCAGTGGGATCTTTCGCCGGTCATAGCTTCGTACGCGAAGGAAATTCCGAATCACGACCAGATGATGCAGGCCAGCCTCAAGCAGGTGTTGCCGCTTTTCGATGTGGTGGTCTGCTCGACGCGTTACCTCGCCAGCCGCATCAAGTCCGACCTGGGCGTAAATGCGGTTGTGATGCCGAACGGTATTTCGCAGTCGCTGTTCGGAATGAACAAGAGAACTTCGGCCTTCACAGGAAAACCGAAAGTCATGTACGCCGGCAGTCTCGGACATTTCACGAACGAAATTCCGGGCGACCTCGAGGGCGCATGGATTCCCTGGATCCGCAAGCACATCGAAGACGGGAGTATCGACTTCCAGATTTTCGGCGAACCGGATTTCTTGAAGGACCTCGACGGAAAATTCACGAAGATTCCTTACACGAACTTTTTGCCGTTCGCATCGACGGTCGCAAGTTACAAGCCGGACTTTTACATCACGCCGCTCGCGAACAACAATTTCAACAAGGCGAAGAGCGACTTGAAACTCAAGGAAGCGGCCGCAGTCGGAGCCGTCTTTATCGGAAGCGACTTTGCCGGAAGTCCATACAGCTACGCTCCCAAGGAACAGTTGGTCGGCGCAAGTGCAACGGCCGATGATCTCGACGCGATTTTCAAGAATCTCTGCGAACCGGAAAAATTCATGCAGGCCATCAACTGGCAGTATCAGGCTCTCGAAGAAAAGCATTGGGCGCACGAAGATCCGGAATTCCAAAAGAAATTCGTGGCGACATATTTGTAAAGCACCTTCGGCGCAGTTTCCTTCGCACGTTCGATTCGTTGCAATTTTCTACGGGCGAGGGCCCAGCTGCGTTTGGGCTTTTCCTGCATTTTCACTTTCACGCAGCATATTGGCGACACGTTCGATTTCACGTTCACGAATCACTTCGTCAACGTGTCTGCGGAAAAGTTCTTCCGTGTGAATCCGGAAAATTTCTTGTTCCTGTTTGATGTAAGACGAGAAGCTCTTGACGTACAATATGAAGATCAAGACCAGCAGCGATTTTTCAAAAAGCCCGACACCGTAGCTGCCGTCAAACCCGATTGCCGTGAGCACGACCGTCAACAATTCAACGTTACCGGCTCGGCAAAAAATGACGGTAAAGCACAATATCGATAGGATAATCCACGCATTCAAAAATTTCTGGGGAAAGCGTTCCTTGAGAATCCCACGCTGCTGCATATATTTTTCCTGACTCTTGACCATATCATTAAAGATCAGGTAATGCAAAAAATATCCGACAAACGGGATGCAGGTGAGGAGGACCGAACTCATCGGTGAAAAATGTGTCGTCGTCAAAATCCGCAAATTCGAAACGGCACGATACAGCCACGATAAAAACCGAATGAAAAAGAAAACCGCCGACAGGAACATCGCGGCGCCGACGCAAAGCGAAAAGACCACATGAAACATCGCCAAAAAGGCCGAGACATACGGATTCAAAATATTTCGCTCGGCATAGAGCCCAAACAGGAATACAAAAATAAATTGCAGCCATAAAAGGACAAAAAGGATCAAGACTGCCTTAATCCAAAAAAGTACCCGTTTGGCGCGTTTCGTATTATCCTGCATAGATTCCCTTCTCCAAATATAACATTTAAAGGTATCCCCATGAATCAGCCTGTTCTTTTTTCACGGAAATAACCTTACAGATTCAGTTATATTGCACAGTTTTAAAAATCAAGGTATGTTGATACATTGTAAATATTTAAAATAACTTTTTCAAGGTTTAACGCCATATTTTACAATTTATCAACGCTATTATAGGTTTGTTTCACGTGAAACATCTTTTCGTGGAAAAATATGAACATCTGCTATCAACAAAAATTAAGACTCATTTTGTTTTTAGTTTTCGATAAAGCTCAAATGTTTATAATATGGCTCCGATTTATTAACACATATCGGTAGCGGATAATCCACAAAAACAAAGAACCGAGCCCTTTATGGAGCTCGGCGTTTAAGAATTATTTGGATTTTTTCAACAATTGATTAGAATTTCACGGTGCGCGGCGGTTCGGTGAAGCTGCAGAACGTGGCGGTTGCATCCTTGAAGTAGAGGACTTCGGTGTTTTCGTCATCCGGGGAATACATGCGCTTGAGTTCGGGATAGGCTTCGAGCATGTGGACCTTGGGTTCACGGCGGTCATCGCGAACGAGCGTTCCGGAAAGACGGAGCCATTTATTGCAGGTCTTGTTCATGGCGCAAAGCTGTACCTTGCCGTTCTTCTGGATCTGCTTCGAAACGTTCTTGGACTTGCCCGTCTGAATATAGAGTTTGCCTTCGAAAATTTCGATGGTGCCAAACGGACGTACTTTCGGTTCGTCGCCGTCAACTGTTGCGAGGAAATAGGCCCCGCATTCCTTGATGAAATTCTTGACTTCTTCCATTATGTTTTTCCTTTATAAAGCGTGTCTAATTATCATCAATATAAATAATTCCCCATACAATTGGTCATATAATACAACTATACCGACGAACTGCGAAAAATTACATTCGAAGTGCCAAAATTCATCATCGAAAAAATGGACTGGGTCCTCCGAAGTTTTTACCCATTAGGTTGAAGCCTTCGCCATCACGTCTCGATAAATCTTTTCCATATTCGCACTGAAGCAGCAGAAGATAACCTTCTTAACAATCTTCGCCGAGAATTCGCGAACAGTTTTCACGGCAATTTCCGTAGCATCTTTCCAGGGGTAGCCATAGACACCGGTAGAAATAGCGGGGAACGCGACCGTCTCGCAGCCGTTTTCTTCGGCAAGCGCAAGGCAGTTTTTATAGCAAGATTCCAGAAGCTTGGGTTCGCCATGTTTGCCATCGTTATAGATTGGACCTGGAGTATGGATGACGAACTTTGCCGGGAGCCTAAAACCCGGAGTGATTTTCGCCTCACCAGTCCTGCAACCGTTCAAAGGAATGCATGCCTGCAAAAGTTCCGGACCCGCTGCACGATGGATCGCTCCATCGACACCGCCACCCCCCAACAGCGAACAGTTCGCCGCATTCACGATGGCATCGACTTTCAGCTTGGTAATATCACCCTGGATAATTTCAATATCGATCATAGCGATTCCCTTTTTCAATACTAAATATAAAACATTCCGGTCGTTGTACACAAAATAAAATGCAATTAGTATATTTTCTCCCATATCCGAAAACGTGGGCTTCCAGGGAGCAATTTCATGAGAAAGATAATCCTTATTCTATCCATCGCAGTTATGAATGTTTTCGCAGCCGACTGCGTCCACAACTTTTTTAACTTATACCTGAATAATATCGTCATCTACGACGAAGAATACGACGGACTAGTTCCGGACAGTATCATCGGAATTTCCAGTCCCCAAAATGAATACGACACCTCCTATACCAAGAATTACTGGAACGGCCACAAGATAGACAGCATTGTCACAAAAATGAGATTTAAAAATCCATTGGAATGGAAAACCGAAGTAACAATTCCAAATAAGGAAGTTAGCGCAGAACAAAGAACCAAGTTTAGGTTCATCTCCATTTCAGGATATCAAAACACGCACAATGAGTACCTAATCTACCGTGATTCTGAAAAAGATTCTATTTACTATACTAAAGATTTTTTCCCGGAAAGAGGTCAAAGCCAAAAGACCGAGGTCACGGCCGTCATCCGTAACGACACCCTATTTATACATGAATTCAATGTCCACTATAATGTCAAGCACGACTATTTCGTCGTGAATAATGCAGACGACAATAACAAATGCTACTATTATATGGATTCGCAGCATTATACTTATGAATATAAAACTAGGGGTGATACTCTTATCGAAAAGATGAACTATACTGCGGATGTAAGTAACACTACATTCTATGTTCCCGTTTATACCAGCGAACATACCACGGGAATTATTTGCAAGGATAAACCGGTCTTTGTACGCCCCACATCAAAATCGTTCGACATCCTCGGCAGACCTGTAAGGAACGAGCATACAATAAAGGTGATGAAATAGAACATATCGCCTCATAAGGTTGAGTAACCTTGAAAATATTAAAGCATGTTTGGACACCTTGTGTCCTACCTTAATCGGCTCGGAAATAGAAACAAATATATTTGTTTCTGCTTCACTCGCCTCATAAGGTTTCACGTGAAACATAAGCGAGGTGAGTGCAATGAAAATATACTTGTATATTTTCATCGAAGTGTCCCAACATAAACCAACATCCCAACTTAATTGGGATGTTTTTTCATATATTAAATATAGAGGGTTTTTATGAAGATTGAACATGTAGCAATATGGGCAGAGGATATCGACAAGGTTTGTGAATTCTACCGAAAGTATTTCGGTGGGGTAGTCCAGCCACTCTATCATAACCCAGCAAAACAATTCACTAGTAGATTCATTACCTTCGACGACGGCGCCCGCCTGGAAATCATGCACCGCCCGGATATAAATATTGAAACAGCCGAAATGTCCCAACATCCGGAGCACATCGGTTTCGCTCATGTTTCCTTTTCTGTCGGTTCAAAAGAAAAGGTAGACCAGCTTACCCAACAGATGTCCGATGACGGCATCACCATAGTCGGGCAACCCAGAACTACCGGCGACGGGTATTACGAAAGCGTTGTCCTCGATCCCGAAAGCAACCGGATAGAAATTACCGTTTAATATACCCATTACTTTATCCTAGCCACTTTTTGTATATTACAATACATGAAGAAGAAAATTATCCTTATACTATCCATTTTTATTCTATTCTCCCAAGTTTCTGCTAATTGTCTCCAGGCCATTTTCGAAATGGAGAGAATGGAAATCAACATGTTCGATGAAAACGTCAACGGTCTTGTACCTGACAGTGCATACTGGGATAAGGGAACAGCCGAAAGCAGAGGCAAGTCCATCTACATTTGGAAGGCTTACTGGAACAACGAAAAATTAGACAGCATTTACGAAGCCAATCTCCGCAACGGGGAATGGACGTATCAAACCACAGTAATCCCTCACGATAGCATCAAGGTTACCCACGAAGGAAATGTTTGGAACATAGGTGGGTCAATAGATGATATGAAAAAACCGATAGTCATCTATTATGACGGGGATTCCGTAGCTACAACCACCTATGAAGAAGACGGCGAATACACTTTCATCTATGTCATGAAAAACGATACAATCTTTAGAGTAGATGAAAATGATATCATCGTCATGGACGAAAAAGATACCAACACATGCTACGAGAAGGATGGCCGCGATAATTACCAGACTACATGGTACCGCTACGAAACTGGTTTTATAGATGGAAGACCTACACTTACCAGGACATATATAGAAGATGGGCTCGACCACAAAACAGTCACTTACTTTTTCCACGAAAAGAAAAATGGTCAAACATCAATTCACAACAGCAGGCGCCCATCGCTATATTTCAAAAACTATAAACACTTCGACTTGATGGGACGACCCGCCAAAGGGAAGTATACCGTCCGCTTTTCGAAATAACCATCTACTTAAAAATGTTTGGGCTTTGACAATGTCAAAGTCCTTTTTTATAACTCCACCTTCATCAGATTAGAATGTTGAGGTCTATAACAAGTTATAGACCTACATGCTCATACTCGGTCATAAAAATATACAAGTATATTTTTGCGACTCTCGCTTTAACAATTTCTCAACATTTATCAAAATGTTATCAACATATATTTTATGAATTTTATGGGGCGGGGGAGCTTGTTGTTTACTTTCTAAAAAAGTTATGCTAAATTTCAATTCGGACAAAGAATGTTTGGAATGTTTGGACACTTCGTGTCCTACCTTAATCGGCTCGGAAATAGAAACAAATATATTTGTTTCTGCTTCACTCGCCTCATAAGGTTTCACGTGGAACAATTCATTAAAGTCCAAATATAAAGAACTTAACTGGATCCTTTGACTTCGCCTAACGGCTTCGCTCAGGATGACAGTGGCGATCAAAAAGGCAATTCCGGTACTGAGACCGGAATGACAATGTGAGAAAAGACTTGAGTTATAAAGATAACACTGAACAGAAGAATCTCTTGAACCAGTTCTTGGCAGAACATGGTGTTCAACTGTCCGAAGAAACTCTCAACAAGCTTTATCAGTTTGCCGACCTGGTTGTTGATACGAAGGAATTCGGAAACTTGATTTCTGCAAAGGATGCAGGAAAGTTTTTGTCGAGACACATTGCCGACTCGCTCGTTCCGTTTGTATTTATGAGACGAGAGAATACTCAGGATGACACACACTCATCGCTGAAATGGGCTGACATGGGTGCAGGCGCCGGATGTCCAGTTTTCCCACTTGCGATTGCAATGCCGAATGTTCAGTTTTTTGCTGTCGAACCGCGCCATATGCGCGTGAACTTTATGCAGATGGTCAAGGAAAAGCTCCACTTGGACAACATGACCGTCGTCGGCAAGCGCTTCGAAACTTCCGGTCTTACAGACCTTGACTTTATCAGCTGCCGCGCCCTCTCGACTTTCGAAAATGATTGGGAACGCGCGCAAGCCGGACTCAAGAAAGGTGGCACGTTCGTCACCCTGAAGAGTTACAATAATATCGTCCATTTAGAAAACGATCCCAAAGTACATATCCAAAAGTATGTACTTCCAGAAGAAGAACAGGTGTACGCTTTAGTCACCCGAGGTAACAATGAGTAAGATTATCGCCATTTGCAACCAGAAAGGTGGAGTCGGTAAAACTACAACGGCCGTGAACTTGGCCGCCAGTTTTGCAGCCCTTGAAAAGAAGACTCTTCTTTTAGACATGGACCCGCAAGGTAACGCTTCGCAGGGTCTTGGTTTCATGGAATCCCAGGACATGGATATCCACGAAATCTTGGACATGGCTGGAAACCCGGACAACCTCACTCTCGAGAATATCAAGCCGGCTATCTTGGATACGTCGCTTCAATACTTGAAGGTCATTACTTCTGGACCGGACCTCGCTGTCATGGAAATCGAACTCGTGAATGCCATGAGCCGCGAACGTAGACTCGAACGCGTGATGAACGTGTTGAAGCAGGAATTCGACTTCATCATCATCGACGCACCTCCGAGCTTGAACTTGCTCACGATTAACACGCTCACGGCAGCAACGAGCGTACTCATCCCAGTGCAGTGCGAATATTACGCCTTGCAGGGTATGACCGAACTTTTCAAGACGATCCGCGAAGTTCAGAAGAACCTGAACTCGAACTTGAAAATCGAAGGCGCCCTCCTCACGATGTACGACTCTCGCCTGAGCCTCTCGAAGCAGGTCGCCGAAGAAGTTCGTGAAAACTTGAGCGATACCGTTTTCCAGACGATGATTCCGCGTAACGTGAAACTTTCCGAAGCTCCGTCTCACGGAAAGCCGGTCATCCTTTACGATGTCCAGAGCACGGGTTCGCAGGCATACATGAAACTCGCCGAAGAAATTTTGAATAAGGATAAGTAACCAGTCACTTATAAAAATTTACTGGATTCTTCACTCCGTTCAGAATGACTAAATAGGATAACAAAAAAAGTTGACCCCGGCACTGAGGCCGGAGTGACAATGTGAAAAAAGACTTTTATTAGGAACTAAAAAATGGGTAAACAAGCACTTGGTCGCGGTCTTTCAGCAATTTTCAAAGCACACGATGTTCTCGGCAATTCTGTCGATAACGCTATCAACAATTCCGCTGCTCCAGAAAACACTGCAGCGGACAACCAGAAGATTGTCGAAATCAACATCGACTTGATCGACCCGAACCCGTTCCAGCCGCGTAAGTTCTTCAACGACGACGAACTTGTTGAACTTGCCGAAACCATCGAAAAGCACGGACTTATCCAGCCGATCGCTGTTCGCAAGGTGGGCGACCGTTACCAGATCATCAGCGGTGAACGCCGTACCCGTGCATCTAAACTTGCCAACTGCCAGACCATCAAGGCTCAGGTTTACGAAAATCTCGATGACAAGACCATGAGCGAATGGGCTTTGGTCGAGAACATCCAGCGTGTAGACTTGAACCCGATCGAAATTGCACAGTCTTACCAGCAGTTGATCGACAACCACAATTACACTCATGAAGATCTCGCGAAGACGGTGGGCAAGTCCCGTTCCGCCATCACGAACTCGCTCCGTCTTTTGAAACTCCCGAACCAGGTGCAGGCCTGGATCCAGGAAGGCAAGCTTTCGAGCGGTGCAGCCCGCGCCCTCTGCAGTGAAAAGATTGCAGACCCCGAAGCTCTCGCACAGCGCATCATTGCCGAAGGTCTGAACGTCCGCCAGATCGAAGCCATCAGCCGCGGCGAAGACCCGTTTGCCCAGGCAGCGGAAACAACACAAGCTCAGGAAACCGAAGAAGTTTCTGTCGAAACAAACGACGAACTCCCTCCGGAAGTTCACGGCAGCAACGAACCCAAGCCGAAGGTCGAACTCAGCGCCGACCTCAAGAATTTCGAAAACAGACTCGAAACGTTCTTCGGCACAAAGGTCGCCCTCAATCCGAGCGCCAAGGACCAGACCAAGGGTACCATCGTCATCAACTACTATTCCATGGACGACCTGACCAGAATCCAGGAAATCATGGAAAACCGTTAATGGTAAAATTGTGAGTCGTAAGTTTTACACTATCCAAATCATTCCGGAAAATCCGGAAGGCGCAAGGAAGTTCCGCATTTCGAGTAAGCAGTTCAAGCTTTTCAACATCGGACTTGCCGTTATCGCCATTATTCTCGGATTGTTCATATTTCATATCGCAAAAATCAACAGAACCCTTGCGAACTATGAAAAAATGCGCGTGCATAATGCCCAGTTGGTGAAACAGAACGCGAACTACGAAGAACTCTTCTCGCGACTCGACTCCCTCTGGATTATGGAAAACCGCATCCAGAACATTTTCGAGACATTCCTGGAAAACGACTCCAACAAAATCAACAGCATTATCGAGCGCAACCGCTTTGCGCACGTCCCGTCCCAAAAGAACAGCATCGATTTCGAAGGTATCCACAACTGGCTTACGACTGACGAAAAAATCAGAATGGAACGCATCCCGAACGTGATTCCAGCAGTCGGCATCATCAGCAAGAAGTATTCTCTCGAAAACAAGCACTTGGGTATCGACATTTCGGCACGTAAAGGAAATCCGGTTTTTGCCTCCGGTAGCGGAAAGGTCGTCTTTGCCGGAAACAGCGGCGACCTCGGGAACACGGTCGTCATCGATCACCAGAACGGTTACAAGTCTTCTTACTCCCACCTCAAGACTATCAGAACTCGAAGGGGAGCGAATGTGACCAAAGGCGATGTCATCGGTTATGTAGGAGATACCGGTAACACGAGCGGTCCACATCTTCATTATTCTATTACCAAGGATAATATTCCGCAAGATCCGGAAACTATCTTCACGTACTAACATTATATTACATACTAAAGGGGAAAAGTATGGCTATAAAGGGTGAACAGGAATTGACCCAGGTCGGAAATACCGTCCAGGTCAATGGAGATATTGTTGGAAAAACAGATTTACGCGTCAGTGGAAAAGTCTATGGCAATGTTTCCATCGATGGTGAACTGATTCTCGAAAAATATGCTTGCGTGGAAGGAGACGTCAAGTGTGGTTCTGCTATTCTAGCTGGAGCTATCAAGGGCAATGTCGAATGTAAAGGCAAGCTCTATCTTCAGGACAATGCCCAAATTATCGGTAACGTCAAGGCCGATCAGCTTATCATTAACGAAGGTGCCATTTTTCAAGGTTCCTGTGAGATGAATACCGGCCGCAAGGGGAAGGAAAAGTAATCAACCACCTATATTAAATAATACTAGATATATTTATATATAGTATTTAATATTTAATGTGGTGAATAGTGGATAGATTTTTGAATTTGGAATTGTAAGTCTATAATGCTCAACAAGATAGAGAAATAAAGAAAATGTTGATTAATGTTGAAAATTCGAAATCTATTCACTTTCTTCAACGTTGACAGATGTTGAAGCCCAGTTTTCAATGTTAATTCACGAGATGGTCACGAAAGTATGTTGAAGATTCAGGGTGGACGGGGCCAAAAACTCAAAAAAAGTATGAAGTTCATCACATTAATGACAAAAAATATGATATTCCTCACGTTTTTTTGTTCTTAATAGCTATATTCTAGTACGTTTCACGTTGTTTGTATATGGAAAAGAAAGTATTGAAGATTGGTCAGATATCGGATCCCCATATTGGTGAGGATTCTGGCCTGGTGCAGGGGATTGATGTTCGCAAGAACTTTTTGACTGCATACCGCTCCGAATCTATGAAGGATTTGGATCTTTTGGTGCTTTCGGGCGACTTAGCTAGTGAAAACGGTGAACCGGGAGCCTATTCCTTTTTTGTAGACGTGTTGAAAGATTGCAAAGTGCCGGTCTGCATTATTCCGGGGAATCATGACAATCTTTCGGAAATGGAAAAGTTCTTTGACCTGAAGGGAAAAGTCCACAACGGCAAATGCTATTACCGTTATGATATTGCTGGACGTTCCATTTTGTTTTTGGACAGTGCCGACGGTACCGTTTCCAAGGAACAGCTTGTATGGCTTGAAGAAGAAGCTGCAAAGATCAAGGACGAGGTTCTTTTGTTCCTCCATCATCCGCCTTGCCTTTGTGGACACAAGTTCATGGATTCGAAGTATTCGATGAAGAACATTGTCGAAGTGCAGGCCACGCTTTCGAAGATCAAGAATATCAAGCATATCTTTGTAGGTCATTATCATTCCGAAGGTATGGTCGAGCTTGAAAACCAGACGGTCTACATTACTCCGTCGACGCAGATGCAGATCGATCCGACGCAATCGGTATTTTGTTTGCGTTCTACGGAACCGGCTTGGCGTGTCATTGAATGGGGTGAAAATTTTTTAGAAACGAAGGTTTATTTTTAAATAACCCCTTGAAAAATCTCAAATCATTTATTAAATTTGGGTCAATGGCGGTTTAGCTCAGCGGTAGAGCACTGGAATCATAATCCATTGGTCCGGGGTTCAAATCCCTGAACCGCTATTACAAAAAAAAGAGGCGAGCATGTCAAAAAAAATTCTAGTAATTTCTCTTTTGGCAATCGCCTCTTTTTTTGTTTCCTGTGACTCCAACAATACCGAAGTGAAGTCTTCGAACCAGCAGGTTGCACTGCCGAAGTCACAGCCGGTTGTTCCCGTTCTTCCTTTTATGGCTCCCGCAAAATCCGTTATCACGGTTGAAAAGGCTAACGTTTATGCCAAGGCCAGCAATGGTCTTATTGAACTTGGCGTTCGCTGGTCTGAACGTATCGATAACGCAAAGGATTTTGAAAAGGTCCAGATTCTCAATGCATACAACGTAGCACGCGATCAGCTTTGCGCTCGTGCCGGTTTGCAGGGTGGCATTGCCGAATACGACTGGATTACGAATGTGGCCATGAAGAATCCGGAAAACAAGGAAGTTTTCGAAAAGGCCGGATTTAAAGTAAAATAGGTTTATGAGTTACTAGTTCAGAGTGACTAGTTACTAGAAAAAAAATGCCGCGAAGAATCGCGGTTTTTTTATTTGTGGAGGAGTCGCTTGTAGACTTCAACTTGGCGTTCAATGATGCCGTCCCAGGTGAAGCATTCGTCGATGCGCTTGCGGGCGCCAGCGAGAAGTTTTTGGATCAGTGTCGGGTCTGCTTCGAGACGCTTGAAGGCGTTGGCAAGCGCGACAGGATCTTTTTCGGGAACGAGGATTCCGGACTTTCCATCGACGACGACATCTGGAATTCCGCCGACGTTGCTAGCGACAATCGGCAGGCCAAGTTCCATCGCTTCGATGAGGACGACGCCAAGTCCTTCGGTGTCGCCTTTGCTGTCGACGATTGCGGGGAGTACAAAGACGTTTGCGGTCTTGTATTCGTTCGCAAGATCTTCGGGAGAGAGCTTGCCCGTGAAGATGATGGGCGCTGTAGATCCTTCGACTTTGCTTAGGATGACAGATTCGTTTCTCTCGTCTTTCGTCTTTCGTCTTTCGTCTAATAAAGCGGCTTGCTTTTTGAGCTGTTCGGTCAAGTCGCCGACGCCGACGATACGAATTTCGAACTTGTCGCGAGGCAGGTATTTCGCGGCTTCGATGAGGTATGTGATGCCTTTGCGTTCGATATGCCTGCCGACAAAGAGAATTTTGAACTTGCCGTTGATTGCGTGAGGGATAACTGCGACTGGGTCCTTCGACTCACCCTTATCGCTACGCTCCAGGGTTCGCTCAGGATGACACATAGCCGGTGAGCTTGTCGAACCGCTCTCGTCTCTAGTTTCAAGAGTTGTTCCGTACGGGCTCCATTCGACGTTCACGTTGCGGAGTGCCTTGATCTTAGAGGCGGTAAAACTCGAGTTTGCAAAGATTGCTTGCGCTTGCCCGATGGCGAACTTCAAGAATGGCTTGACCCATTTCTTTTTGCGGATTAGCAAAAGTTCTGCACCGTGAAAATTCAGCACGAGCGGAATCTTGAAAAGCTTTGCAGCACCGAGTGCAATGTAGGCATGCGGGAACGGCCAGTGGGCGTGGATCACGTCCGGGCGCCACTTGCGGCAAATTCTGATGCACTGGAAAAATCCGTTGATGATGTAAGGAATCGCAAGCAGCTGCAACCACGGCTTGGAGGCCATCTTGCTCGGGGCGCCTTCTTCGTGCGTGAGGATTTCCCAGTTTGCAGGAGCGTAACGGAATCGGTTTACGTGTGTTCCGTCGATGTCATGGCTCTGGAGTCCCTTGTACGAAGGCGCTAGAATCTGGATTTCGACGCCCGCTTTTTTGAGGTGGGCGATAGAAGTGCGCAGCCATGGGACTTCGGCGTCTTCTTGGAATCGCGGATAAACGGAGCCGATGACTAGGACTTTCATTGTTCCTGCTTTTCGCTGTCTTGTGCCTTGATATCCTGGATGCAAGCCGGGTAGACGATGGGCTTGATATTGTCGTTAAGCACAAGGTCGATGATATCGAAATCGTGACTACGGGCGGTCTGCTTTATGCGGCCTGCAACGCGGTTCCAACCGGTAAGCTTGGAATCCAGGAGCAAAAGACCGATTCCACTTTCGTGTTCCAAAAATCCGAGGATGTCACTTCCGCGTCGATTCTTCGAAAGCGTTTCGAAAAAGATGTTCCAAAACTGATGCGAATTGGTCGGGTTCCCGAGAAGCTTATCGATGGAATCAAAATCAAATTCGATATATACGAAGGAACTATTATCCTCGTCACTGCGGATAATTTCTTCCTGACAACGTCTCTCAAAAATATCTTCTGTATAGATGGAGATATTGTATTGATGTTTTTTTATTAAGTTGAAGAGGTATTCCTTCATCATTGCCCCTAATTTAGTCTATTTTTTAGTCATGCAGCGATTGTTAAAATTGAAAAAAGCGCTGAAGAGCAGTGTTTTGGCTACTTCGGTTGAAAATTTTAAGGCCATCAAATCAGCGACTGGCAAGTACCGTCCGATGACGGCTTTCGAAATCCAGATTCTCGAGAAAAACGGGAATAGTTGCGACGACTGGTCCAAGGTGCTGGTCGAACCGGATTTTGATCCGAACCGAATTTTCCGCTCCAGTTTTTTGGGCGATGTACGACTCCCGAAGTTTTTTGGAACGCTTCTTTTGCCGGGTGACGTTTCGGTCGCTACAGGTATTTACGACTGCATGGTCCACAACTGCATTATCGAGAACGCCTTGGTCTATAAGGTCTCGATGCTGAGCAACGTGCTTATCCGCAGCAGTGCCGTGGTGCAGAATGTCGGGACTCTCGTGAGCAGCGGCAAGATTAATTACATGGTGGGTTCTACCATTAATGTCGGTAACGAAATGGGCGGCCGCGAAGTGCGCGTGTTCCCCGAGATGACGACGGAAATTGTCGACTTGCAGCTGTTCCACAAGCCTGAACAGGGTGTGCAGGATTCTTTTGTTGAAATGCTCGAAGCTTACAGGTCCGAACTGGCGCTTCCGTTCGGGATCGTGGGGAAGGGTGCCGTAGTTTCGAATACGATTATTGTCCGCAATAGCTGGATTGGTCCGCATGCCCGCATCGAAGGCGCTGCAAAGATCCGCAATTCCATCATCATGAGTTCGCTCGAAGAATCGAGCCACGTGTACGATTCCGTGATTCTCGAAAACACGAACTTGCAGATGGGCGTGACGGTCCATACTGGCGCCGAAGTGCAGAGCTCCGTCTTGATGAGCCGCTGCAAGGTGGGGAGCAAGGCTATCGTGAAGTCTTCGATTATCGCTCCGTGCTGCCACATCGAAGAAGGCGAAGTGAACAGTTCTTACATGGGCCCGATGACGCAAATGCACCACCACTCGCTTTTGATTGCAGCGCTCTGGCCGGAAGGCTGCGGCAACTTGGGTTACGGTGCGAACGTGGGTAGCAACCACACGGGACGTATGCCCGATCAAGAAGTGATGCCGGGTCAGGGAATGTTCTTTGGTCTTGGCGTGAACATCAAGTTCCCGTCGAATTTCCGCGAGTCTCCGTTTACGTTGATTGCAAGCGGCCTTACGACGCTCCCGCAACGCCTTAAGTTCCCGTTCTCGTTGATTCGTCCGGGAGATCCGCAGTTGGTGGGCGTGGCCCCTCGCTTAAACGAAATTGTACCGGGCTGGAATTATTCGAAGAACGCTTACGCTCTCGACCGCAATGCTTATAAGTACAACATTCGCGGAAAAGGTCTTGTGCCTGCATCGTTCTATTCCATCTACAATCCGGAAACGGCACGTCTTGTGTTCGATGCCTACAACCGCTTGCAGGTAGACAAGGTCAAGGATTTTTACACGCGTAACGACATTGACGGTCTTGGCGAAAACTTCATGCGTGAACGTGTGCGCCAGGAAGCTATCAAGACGTACGCCGAGTACATGGAACGCTACGTGCTCGACTTGATGATTACGCTTGTCGAAGGTGACGAATCGCTGTTGAAGCAGTCCCCGCGTGAACTGCGCAAGCTCCTTACCGATACGAACAAAGAAATTGCTCGACTGGTCACGTTGCCCGAGACGATGGACGAACTCGTCAAGCGCTACAGGCAACTGGGCAGAGAATGGTTCGAGAACGTGAGCCACGGGCTCGACCGCGACAATGAACGTGGCCGCCGCATCTTCGACGATTACGACGAAGCCCATCCGGTAGACAAGGGATTCATGGAGTGGGAAAAGAACCGCTTTGAAGAAGCTGTCAAACGTTTGAATGCACTGGTCAAGAATTTTGCTTAAACTATGTTGTTGACTGTTTTACTTTGTCTTGAAATCATCGCGCGCATTGCGATTGAAATTCGCGAGAGAAGGCTCACGCAGCTTCGTGGCGGTGTACTTTCGATTATGCGCGTTATTCCGCTGATCAATGACATTGTGCCTTTGCCCGAAAACCATTGCGAACCCGAGAACGGCCTGTTCGTCAAAAAGCACGAAGAAGCGCACAAGGTGTTGCACCATGCAATTCTCCGCAACCTGATGAAGATTGCTTTTGTGATGGTGTCCGTTTGGTTCTTGGCGGCCATGTTGATCCGATGGAATGCAAGCATTTTAGAAGCGGTGCTGTGGCTCCACCTGGTGGCGATTCCGTTCAAGTATTTCTTTAACTGGTATTGCTGGATTCAAGAATACGAAGCGGATGCCTATGCCTGCCAAAAGCTGGGGAAGACTACGGCAAAGGCGGCCATGCAGCAGCTTGCCAGTTGCGAAATACCGTATTCAAAGCTCTTTGCCTCGATTTACAGGGAACACCCGCCTGTGGCGATGCGCAGTTATAAAATCTTAAATAAAGTAATTAAAAAGCGCTAGCCGCAAAAAACGGGATATTCTCCTCATCGGGAGGGGCATTTTGGGCGGTGGAATGTATTTTTTGTATATTCTCACATGAGGTTAAAAAATGACTCGTGTTTCAAATTTAAGAGCTCTTTTTATTCTATCGTTATTTGCGTTTTTTGCAGTTTCTGCCCATGCGTTTGACTTGACGGTCAAGGCAAATGTCGATAATGCACAGGTTTTTATCGGTGACAAGTTCAATTACGAAATTCAGGTGACGGCGCCTGAAAATGCCATCGTGGATTTGCCGAGTTTTGTCGGGAACCTTGGCAGCTTTGAAGTCAAGGAAATGAAGAACGAAAAGATTACCGAAGGTATGCCCAAGGGAACGGCTAAGTTTACCTGGCTTGCAACGCTCAATACATTCGTGAGCGGCGACTTTCTGATTGCCCCGCAAGAAGTCCATGCGATTGTCGGTACGGATACCGTCAAGACGCACACGGACCCGGTTGCCGTGAAAGTTTCGAACCGCACGACTGGCGAAGAAGCCGACATTCTGGAAGTTGAAGATCCGATGAGCGACCCGCGCCTTCCGCAGTGGCTCTATGTGCTGTTCGGTGTGCTCGGCGTTGCACTTCTCGTGTTCCTCGGCTGGTTCTTGCATAAGAAATTTGCAAAGCGTGGCGAAGCTCCGCAGCTCCCGCCGTACGAAGAAGGCGTGCTTGCGCTCAAGGAACTCCGCAACAAGAATTACTTGGCCGAAGGTAACCAGGGCGATTACTTTATGTCGCTTGGCTTTATTGTCCGCCGTTACATCGAAAGACGTTTTGAAGTTGACATCTTGGATGCGACTGTTGCCGAACTCAAGCAGCGTATGTCGCATGTGGCTGGTCTCCCGCAGGCTTATAAGGAATCCGTCGTGACGCTTGCCATCGAGACTGAACCGGTGAAGTTTGCGAAGATGAAACTCGAAGGCGAACGCTGTACGTTCTGGATGGAATGGGCCGACCGCTTGCTTGAGGATACTAAGCCGGTGCCTGAAGAAGAGAAGGCGAAGAAGGAAGAGCTTAAGAAGAAGTAGAATCATAGAAGGAGAAAATCATGACAACACTTATTGTTATTGCAGTCATTGCAATTCTCATCTTGTGCTTCATTTCCATGTACAATGGACTTGTGAAGCTCCGCAACAATCGCGAAAATGCGTTTGCGAATATCGACGTGCAGCTCAAGCAGCGCTTCGATCTTGTGCCGCAGCTTGTTTCGACGGTCAAGGGCTATGCTTCTCACGAAAAGGAAGTTCTCGAAAAGGTAACGGCCGCCCGTGCTGCAGCCATGAGCGCAACGACCATCGACGAGAAGGTCGCTGCTGACAAGGCTCTTTCCGGTGCGCTTGCCGGTTTGCGTGTTTCGCTCGAAGCTTATCCGGAACTCAAGGCGAACCAAAACTTTTTGCAGTTGCAGACGGAACTTTCGGACATCGAAAACAAGCTCGCTGCCGCCCGTCGCTTCTTCAACTCGACAACGCGCGAATTCAACAACGCTTGCGAAACGTTCCCGAGCAACATCATTGCGGGGATGTTTAACTTTAAGCGTGCCGCCATGTACGAGGCGACTGAAAACCGCGAAACCCTCAATAAGGCCCCGGAAGTGCGATTCTAGCGATGAGCCATGAGCAATGAGGGCGTTTTTTGCCCTTTGAATTTCGAGTTTTACTCATAGCGAAGCGTGCTCGATGCTCGTTTCTCACAGCGAAGCGACCTCTATGAAATACGTCGGTATCCAGACTCAAATTTGGCGTAACAACCGCAAT
>Ga0310696_10003853_pt1 | contig 18567 bp, 15 predicted proteins | sample AusTroGonzalo_MG_4_FD_203885 | JGI IMG/M metagenome (GOLD analysis project Ga0310696, IMG submission 203885) | Bovine rumen microbial communities from tropical cattle in Woodstock, Queensland, Australia - Gonzalo_02 (v2) (version 2) | ecosystem: Host-associated > Mammals > Digestive system >...
TTACAGCCCAAGCAAGGATGTCATTGTCGTGCCAGAGAAACAACAGTTCATCGATGGCGAATCTTTTTACAGCAACCTGCTCCATGAGATGAGCCACAGCACAGGATCAGAGAGCCGTCTGAACCGCCTGAAGCCTGGGCAGAGCTTCGGCAGTTCTGAATATGCCCGTGAGGAACTGGTGGCCGAACTGACGGCGGCCTTAGTATCGTCTCAGTATGGCATGACTAAACATGTGAAGTCCGACAGTGCTGCCTATCTGAAGGGCTGGCTCTCCAAGCTTCAGGAAGATCCTTCGTTCATCAAGACCACTCTCATGGATGTGAAGCGTTCCGCTTCGTTTATCGGCCAAAGAGTCGATGCAGTGAAAATGCGTTTGGATCGTGATGGCGTAGATGCTGACTTCGCTGACATTCGTGAACAAAACAAGCAATACGCCCCGACATTCGGCAATACTAAAGCAGAGGAAACGGCACAGGTTCACCAGGAGGAGAAACCACAACAATCAAAGGAAAGGCCAAAGGAAGAACAGGATTTGACAGCAGCACGCGGCGTTGATCCGCCCCGATTTCACCGTTAGTGTCAATCCTTCGGATCAGCTGGGTGTCCTGTTCACGTTCAATACCGAATGTGCTGAAATGTATATGGGGTATCGTCCTATCTCAGTTGATATGGCTACAGCCCTATATATGCTTCAACAGAGGGAATCCATGCCGTATGGTCTGTCATGGGGTAGCAGCTTTCCGGCGGTGGTAAATCATACCAGTTCGCATGTGGCAAGAAAGCACCCGGACTTTGAGGCAGCCAAGCATGGCGACTTTGATGCGGCAATCCGACTGGTCGATGACCTCGTGAAGGATGACAAGGTATTGGAGGTTGCCGAACAATATCCAGATGCACATGTGGCTTACATCCATAGGCGGCAAGGCAATTGCATTAATATGATACCTGCTGCCTATGCTGCCAAGTTCGCAGCATTGGGAATGACGGTGGATGACGACATCATAGCCGTTACCGATGTCAAACATACCAACGCTTCGGATATTGCGCGTCTGGGTCGAAGGATGCGTTACGAGGGCGAAGTAAAGAAAGGAAAAGATTACATACTCCTGGATGACTTCATCACCTCTGGTGCGGAACTCAGGGATCTGCGCGACTATATCTCCAGCAAGGGAGGCAATGTTGTGATGATAACCACCTTTGGCCATGGCAGTTTCGGAAAACTGAAGGACATCAGGATAGACAATGACTACAAAAGCAAACTTCAACAAGCCGGTATCACCAATCAAGATTTAAGAAGATATGGCATCGCATCAGAAATCGGATGTCTCACCATCAGTGAAGCAGCCAAACTCAACAGAATGGTTAACAAGAAGCGAGAAAGACAAACTTCGACAGTCCTCGAAAGATTTTCAAGCATACGTCAAGAACAGTCCTCAGTTCCACCGATGGCAAAAGAAATTCCAGAAAATGAAGGGAGGAGACAAGTGAGTCTGCCATATCCTGTTTCTCAGCACCCCTCTATGAGAAGGTAATCATGCGTCGTTATGGAGTAAGATAACGACGCATGATTTACAGTAAGAATACTGATGATTTCATCGCTTTACTTTCTGTGTATTATCCTAAAACGCAATTGGAATTCATCTCCCTTTCTTTCGCTTATTCTCAATGAGTTAATGACTCCCTATCGCTTTTTCACCTATGAATGATTAAACTAGCCAGTTAAGTTCATTAAACTGTTCTAACATTTTATTTCCACACGCAGGGTCAATCTGTCTCACAAACATAATCTTTCCTCTTAACCATTCCTTATACAAACCCTTTGTTGTGTTCAGATGTTTATAATGCTCATATACCCCAAACTTCTTACAAAAATGCAATTCTCGTAATATCTCTTTTTTAAACCGCTGTGATACATGAACTCCATTTGTTACAGTTAGCCCCGTTACCTCTTGTCTGCATCCTTTATAACGTACTTTTGTTTTCATCCGATTTACTTTAAAACCATTCAAATATACGATTTTATAAATATCTTCAATAGGTGGGACTTCAACATCAGAATTTGCAGAAAATGTCAGGTCATCCGCATAGCGCGTGTAAACTATTCCGCGCTTATTACAGTACTTCAGCATCATTACATCCATTGTTGATGCTATGATATTAGATAGCATAGGGCTCGTTGGTGCACCTTGTGGTAGTCGTGACTTATATGTACATAAGGCAGTCAGCGTTTTAACTACCTCATTTTCGTATCCTAGTGAACTGAAATAATCTTTAACTTTGTCCAGTATAACTGTATGAAAGAAATTCTTCAGATCAATATTGATTAGCCAGTCATGTCTTGCATGAGGTGCAGCATTTGTCAGGACACCACGCACTTTATCCTTATTCATTGATTTAGGAATAAAGCCATGCACGCAATCATTTATTGATGTGTCTTTACAAAGGATGTTTATATAAATCCACCGCTGTATATCTTTCAGCAAATAGTCGGGTGCTTCTATAGGTCTATCACCACCAGCCTTTTTCCTTATTTTATATTCATTATAATGCCTCTCAACATTTGCGACTACTCCTTTGAGAACTTCCGAAGAACACTTAAAATACATGGCAAGATGAACAAAATCAAATATCACCGGGAGATTCCGCTGATGTAAATTTCCCGCATATTCAAAACATGCCACCATATAGTCTTCTGTGTGGTTGTTTTCTACTGCTCGTTCTTTAAAAAGAGACTCCCAGGTGTCAGTCATAGTCATTTACGTTATTGTCACGTTAGTGACGGTGCTGGACAGACTTTGTTCAGCACCATCAGTGTAATGGTGTTTTAATTTCAGTATGCCCCCGGGACATACCGGTAAAGAGTGTTTCATCTTCACAAAAAGCTAAAATCCTATGACTTTCCCCTGAAAGTCTCTGGTATGTACATATAGTCTCGATCATCGACTCGATCTTTAACTTTGTCCTTATTCTCAAATCTAAATATCTTAGATGCTTCAGCAAGTGCTTTCTGCGCCTCCAGTGTAACTTTATGGTCTTTATCCCACAAGCCTATTTTCACTCCTTCATCAAATAAAAATGCCATATCATTATTAGTCAATCCCATATCGTTGGCTATTACCACTTCTGGCATTCTCTTTTCGATACATCTTAACAGATACGTCAGTTTTATATTCTTATCTTGGATAATACCCTTCCAATCAGGGTCATTCAGGTCAACGCCAAAAAACTGAGACAATTTAAACACCCACCTATTATTGTCCATCCTTTTAATGAAAGTCATATTCGTCCACCCAAATAATAGGCAGTGTATTGTTGGGTACAGCATGGGCAAACAAAACTAAGGCTTGAGAATTGGAATAGCCAAGTTCCTTGCCTTTGCATATCTGTTGACCATATTTATAGCAGAACTCCCTGACTTTTTTCATCTTATAGTATCCACCAAAGGGTGACTTATTTTTGCTAAATGCATGAACTCTAACATCTCCATACAGTTTAACGTATGGGAAATCATGTTCCAACCTAGTCTTTCCTTTGTCCATTAGGATACAGCTCAAGAGAACAATCTTATATGGTGCACCGTCTTTCACGATATTCCCTATTGTCCATTCGTTTTTTATTTGCTTTATGTCTCCGTTTGTATTAATTTTCTCAAACGTGAGTTTACAAGCTGTTATAAATGAATCTCCAGAACCAATTATATCATCAAGGAATATTAAGACATCATCACCAGTTAGAGATTGAATGTCTATCTCTTTGGGATGATTATAATACATTATTCTTTCTATGTGACTAGGGGTTTGGTTCTTAAATAGATTTTTTACCAAATACTGAATGACGTGTCCGCTTTTTCCCGGTTTCCCAAGTGGTATAAATCTAATGCGGAATGACTTGTGATTCTCGCTCCACACATCATTTATGATATCATCAAGCTTTTCTGACAGTATTCCCGACAGGTCTTCTTCGCGATAATATTCCAGCTTCTCTAATACAGATACAGCTATTTCCTGCTCATCATCTTGAAAGTTGTCGAGCCATCGATACACATCGTACAAGTCCAATCTGTCGTAAAACCTGTAATTGATAGTATCTGCTATTCTTTTCTGCAAATCTTCTGATGGTATCTTCATTTATTTTAAAATCATCATCGTATCTCTCTCAATAGACCTTCTTTACTCGCCGTTATCCTGTTGCTTGATTTTTAATTGCATTATTCTCCAACTCAAGCATCGAATTTTACGCAAAGGCTAATTTCATCTGCAAAGATACTACTTTTCATCAAAAGAGATCATAAGAAATATCGTTTCGTAAGTTGTTTAAGCAAATTATATCTCAAATCACAACATTGAAGCAGCCCGAAGTTGCAATAATAGAGAACAACCGAGTCCTCGCAAGACATTTTAAATCACCGAAGACGATGTTTCTGTTTTATTTCAGTGAGTTCTTGTATTCTTCCTGATATGGTCGTATGAACTCGTCAAGTGATGGAATCCCCATCTTCTTGGCTATTTTGTATTTCATATTGGAAATAGTTCCAATGTTATCGTACTGCATACAGATCATAATGACGGACCTGGTGTAGCCCCAGCATAACAATGCAATCAGGTTGATGTCATTATCTCTGAGTCTGCCATGTGACAATTCAATGGCATCCTTCAAAACGTTATTGTACAAATCATTGGTTAACTCTTGCAGATTTGACCAATAGGTTGCTGTCCTCTTGTTGTTAGGCATGTACATCAACGATTTGAACTTATTGACAAATCGAGTACCGTCTAATTCATAGGAAGATTGAATAAGTTCATGAACCACTTTAATATGGCCATCGATAATTGATTTAATTACATCAGATTGAGCCTTTTTCGCTTCAAGAACCGAAATCTTCTCTTTTAAGAGAAGACGTTCCGTCTCATTATTCTTATGTGAGATTTTAGCTTCAGCAATCTTTTCTGTCAGGTTTGAGACTATTTCCTCTTGTTTGGACAACTCTTTTTGATAACCGGACGTTGCTAATTCCAGTTCGTGTTCTTTATTGTGAAGCGAAGATTTTACATCATCAATCTCGCCTGATAGATTGGAAACCAGTGCTTCCTTTTGAGCAAGCTCTGTCCGATACTCATCTTCGGCTTCTTTTAATTTGTCTTCATAATTGCTGATACTAGCTTGCATTTGTTCAAGATTTGCCAGAGAGGAGTTGAGATCTAACTTTAAAAGCTCATACTCATTTTCTTTTGCTTTAAGCCTGTTGCGGTAGCGCCATGCGAAGTGAAATAAAGTAACTGCGGCAAGTAACGCCAAAGCGACGACAAGCCAAGAGCCTCTTAGTTTGGATTGTAATGAGGCATTATTAAGCTCTTCTTTCTGTAAGTCATACTTCTTTTCAACCGCAAGAAGACGGTGATTTAGTCCATTTATTGTCAATGAATCAGCTATAGAATGTGCTAATTCAATGTAGTATTTGGATTTCCCTTCATGCTTCCAATAATCCTGTTCAAGTTTTGACAAGACTTCGTAATAAACGATACTGTCCATGGCACTATTCGATGCAGGTGAAGCATTAAGGTAATAAACAGCAGAGTCGGGTTGCCCAAGGGACAGATATGACATTGCAAGGCGATAGTGTGCCCTTGGGTGATCTATTGTTATTCCGTTTACCGATATCGCTTGTAGGGCATATTCTTTTGCCTTTTCATAATCATGTTCCCTTACTAAATAGTATTCTGACAGAAGGAAAAGATTGGTGAAAACGACATATGGCTCATTCAGGGCTTTTGCTAAATCAATAGCTTCATTTAAATATACAACTGCTGAATCATGCTTTTCTTCAATATTTCGATAAATGCTGCCTATACTTGAAAGGCAAATGAGTTCGTAGTGTTTATCGCCCAGAGCCCTGTATAGAGGTAACGCTTCTTTATACTTTTGCAAGGCAATAGTATTGGAGCCGATAACCTGATTTTGATAGAGAACCCCTAATCTCAATTTGGAATATGCTAAATTGTTTGTGTCGTTATTCAGGCTTAGATCTTCCGCCTCGTGGTAGCATTCAACGGCCTTCTCAGGATCTCCGGCCACTTCGTTGGCACAACCTTTTGCAATCAGGGCCCTAACCAGTAACTTGTTGTTTCCGTGTTTTCTATAATAATCTACTGCTTCCGAAATTGCAGAATCAGATTTGATATCAATATAATTCTTGTATTCACTCAGGGTTAGAAGTAGTGTGTAGTATGCTTTGTTTTCATTGTTTAATGACTCAGAATCTATCGTTTTCAACTGAGTCAAAGCTTCTGAATTTTGATTATTTGCGATCAATGAATCAACAGACTGCAGTTCATGGATAATTGAATTATGATTACAACCATAAAAACTAACGATCAGTATGGCAGCAAAAAGCAATTTAACGGATGAATTGATAACAAATTTCATCATGTTGTTTAATATGAATGGAATTAACAGCGGCAAAAATACTTCTTTTTCCTAGATAAGTCGCACATTTTTTGTGTTTTATTGAAATGCATCGCATTATGATCTCACCCTGTCCTTTTAGCGGGATAACGCCCTTGAAGTGTTAAATTTTAGTTAAACCGGGGGGGGGTGAATTTTAACATTTAAAGAGGTGGTTATGTAGTGGTTAACATTTTAATTTTTAAGTAGTTGAAATTGAGTTAATTAGCAAACTACTGGTTAACTAAAATCATAGCAAAAAATCCGATTATTAACAAAAATTAATAGTAACTTTGCATGCAAGAAATCAACAAATTATAAATATATTTAAGATGGTATGAACATGAAAAAAATTATTTTTTTATTGGTATTTGCTTTTATAAGCTTATTGTGTTTTGCTGGTGGTGACGGGGAAGTCGTAGAAGTGCCGATGACTCCTAATTCACTACCTAATCGTGGACAGGTTTCAATGCCGATTGTAGATTACTCAACTGTGAATAATACATTGACAGTGGAATTTGAATCTAATGATTCCTATGTGTTAGTAATTGAAGATGTCCTTGGTGTAACCTGGTACTCCGGTCCGCTCAACACGAGCGGGACCCCCACAGTTTATTATGTAAATCTGCAGCCAAGCAATACTTATACAGTAACAATCTCATCGGCTAACGATACGTATTACGGGATTCTTGCATTATGATGATTATCTGCTTGCAGAAGATGAATCAATGCTTTTATCATGTTATGTAAACATAATCACAGTATTTTTTGTATGAAACAGCTCTTTTTATTATTCGCAGTGCTTTTGATGGTTTGCTCTTGTTCGGACGAAATCCTAAATGAGGACAATCATCAAGCAATTTTAGGTGCTTCCAATGCAACTTTCTCGTTTGATTCGATTACAGAACCATCAAACTGGAGAAAGTATCAATCATTGGAAGAAATGCTGGCTGCTTGCCAGATTCCGGAGGTAAAATTAAAAACAATGTCAACTGAGGAATTAATTGAAGTCTGTATGAGTCACCCACTTCATGCAATTTATATTGCGTATGAAAATGAACTAGAGGGAGCAAAAGTTGTTTTTAACAATTTTAATGGTTTTTCTGAATTGAGAAATCGAAAAGATGCTCCCCAAAAAATATTAGAGTTTTATTACGATATAAACTTTAATCATAAAACTAAAAAGGAAAGACGTAAAGATTTCTCAATAATTACTTATATGGGATTTATCGAACTTTATTTGGCGTCAAAAGAGCTGCCAGAATTGTATAAAGGAGATAATTTAGTTAATCTAAAGAAGATTTCTGACGATGTCCTGGATATGAAATTAGGACAGACTGAGAAAAAAATTTATACTATTAGTCGCTCATTACTTATCAATGCACAAATTAAACTACAGGAAGCTTCACTATCTAAAGAAGAAGCAAATGTGTTAGAATCTTTTGTAATAAAGGGTGGCGGTGTGGATAAGCCTCAGGACTATTCGATTATTTCAGCAATATTAAATAAGTAATCTAAAATATTAAGTCATGAAACAGACAATAGTGATATTATTAATGTTATTAGTAGATATCGGATTTTGCTATGCCGATTCCATAACAACTATTTATACAAGAGGTGGAAAACCTATTGAAGTAATCATAAGAGACGAAATGTCACAAGAAGATATTCAATTTTATAATGCGGCCATTTGTCAGGAATTTAGCGAGGCGACGTTTTTAGCTAGTTCTTCGCGCACCTATAATTGCCATAGTTATGCTTGGAATCTCACAGATGGTGGCACAGTTGTTTGCTGGATAAATGACTCTGTAAAGAATCAACAGAATATAAAGGTGCCAAATCTTAGTAAATATTGGACTAACGATTATTACGAGGAAACAACATCTAATAATGCAAGTAGAATTCACTATTATTTATCAAACCATTCAGCAGTAGTTTCTCAAACTGTACCAGGAATGTATGAATCAAAATGGGGCAAAGGACCTGTTATGCGCCATGCACCCGGATACGGACCTTATGATTACATGAATTATAGGAAGTACTATGCTCATATTGTTCCCACACCCGTATACGGCACCCTTCAATGTAGTAATATCTCGAATTATATTGGCGTTAATGTATCAGCGTCTTATCTTGCTGGAGAAATTGCTTATTCAAGCATGCCTTATTCTAATTACACCATTACAGACAACAAGGGAGAGGATGCTGTAGACAACGGGAAAGCCGTTATTAATCAAACATATTATAATGGCTTAAATATAACATTTACTCATACTGGTATATATGAAATTGCTATTTCGTTTTATAATCAATTTAACGAATACTTGGGAGATTATACTTATGAGCAGATAGTACAATAATTCCAAAGCGTTGACGTTAATTTAAAGTGTTAATACAATGATTGCGATGAGGTTTCACATTTTCTTTTTAATAATTGTTCTTGGGCTTATGATGATTTCCTGCGGTCATAGCGATGAGCCCGTTGACCCCAATGAGATTACCCGTGTCCAGGATGGTAATGGAAAGGTGTTTCTTGAAAATGGAACGCTAGTTGATGCCAACTTGGATTACACTCAGTCGGAATTAGAGCAAGCTTTACAACAGTATGAATGGGAAAGGGAGTATTGTTTCTTTTATGATAACCATAATATATCTTCTCGTGTTTCTGAATTGCGATATATGCCTATTACCATTCACACCAACGGAACAATTGATATTACAGACGAATATCCTTTGAGGCAACGCGAATATACCATAAAAGGGAAAATACTCACGATGTCATTAATAGAGGATGTTTTTTCAAGTTATTATGAATTGCCTCGTGATTTCGTAATTGTCGCCCTTGACATCAGTGAAAACGGTGGAAGAATGATCATGGATACAAACTTAAAAGGCTATGAATACAAAAACTATGATCCTAATTCCATGAGCACCAGGATGGTTTGGAAGGCAAAAATGACTGATTCATGAGAAAAGCAGTCCTATTGTTGATAACTGCACTTTGCTCGCTGTCATTAGGGGCAATGCCTGTCGATACGACAAAAATAGTCCCTAATGACAGCAGTGCTTTGTCCCGTGGTGTGCATCTTGAGAATGTTGTGGTCTATGGCAGCCGCAATAATTTCGGCGTGACTTCCTCGCAGATGAGTGCCGTTACGCTCAGCAAGGAACAAATCCTGTCTGTCCCCGTGTTCCTGGGCGAGCCTGATGTGCTCAAGTCCATTCAAAAACTGCCTGGTGTCCAGTCGGGCACCGAGGGCAGCGCAGGCATCTTTGTGCGTGGAGGCGACTATGACCAGAACTATATCACACTGGACGGCTCGGCGATTTACAATGCTGAGCATCTGAGGGGATATGTCAGCGCCATCAATCCCGACATGGTAAGCAGCATCAACTTTTATCGTGGAGCCTTTCCTGCCCGCTATGGCTCACGCCTGTCAAGTGTGATTGATGTGGGTATCAAGGAGGGCGACTATAACAGTTATCATGGTCTGTTAAGTCTGGGTACCTTATCCAGCCGTATTCAGGTTGAAGGTCCCATCTGGAAAGGGCACACGTCGTTCAATATGGCAGCCCGCATGTCCTATTTCGACTTGATTGCAAAACCTGTGTTGAAGCACTTCTACGACAGACCCGAAGCCTTGCAGCCTTATAGCAACATGCGCTACTATGATGTCACCGCCAAGCTGGTGCATAAGTTCAATGAGCGCAACCGACTGTCGGCGGTTTTCTATTACGGCAAAGACACCGATAATGAATCACCCACCGAAAGTCGCCGCAGTGAAAGCACCATCGGCAGGGTCGATATCTTGACCGAGAAACAATACAAGGAGGATGATTACCGTGCCAGCAGCAACGAGAGCCAGTGGAACAATCTACTATCCAGCCTCTACCTCACGTCTTTCATCACTCCCAACCATCGTTTGAACGTCAATCTGAATTACAGCCAGTACATGTATGACATGGCTGTCAAAAGTTCGATTGACAACAAAATCACCGACCTTTATCGCCTGTTCTATTCACATGACGAAATAGCCAGCATAACCGCCCATTCGGGCATCAAAGATCTGGCGCTCACTGCTGACGCATCGCTAAAGGCAGGCAACGCCCATTGGCTACGCTACGGCTTGAAGCTATCAAGGCAATGGCTTAATCCGAGTACCAAGGTCTTTAAGGATGCCACAATCAAACGGTTTCAAGGCGGCCTTAACTTTAAGGGTGATGTTTCGACAGATGATTCTAAATATGACGAATACAAGGAGTACATCGACTACACAAACGGCTACGAAATGTTTATCAATAACCTTGCACTATATGCCGAGGATGATTTCACGGTCTTCCGTAACCTGAAACTTAACTACGGCATGAGACTGAGCTCCTATTTCGTCACCGACAAATCTTATCTTGCTTTTGAGCCGCGCATTTCATTGCGGTATCTGATAGGCGACAACCTGTCCGTTAAAGCCTCATATTCCCACATGACGCAAGGCATTCACCGCCTGGTGACCAACAGCCTGATCATGCCCAGTGACATTTGGGTGCCCATTACCAAAGATATCCCGTTGATGAAGAGTTACCTCTACGGCTTGGGCATCAACTATGACTGGCAAGGCTTTAATTTTGCTGCCGAGGCATACTACAAGTCGATGGACAATGTGCTGGAGTACCGCAACGGCGCAACCTACTTTATTGCCAATCAGGACTGGCAAGAGATTGTGGCGCAAGGAAAAGGCCGCAGTTACGGCATTGAACTGCTTGTGGAAAGGAAAGTCGGGAATACCACAGGTTGGCTGAGCTACACATGGTCAAAGGCACTGCGCACTTTTGACCAACCAGGCAATGAGATCAACGGCGGCAAGGAATTCTACGCCTCCACCGACCGCAGGCATAACTTCTCGGTGAATGTGTCGCATCATTTCACTTTTTCCAAGAGGATATCCCTTGACTTGAGCGCGTCATGGGCATACCAGTCAGGACGCAGAGGGACGGTTCCTTACTCCATTACCTACGGCCAAAGCCTGAGGGAGTATAATTACGATATCCCGGCTGTTGCATACGGGGAGATTCTTTTCCATATCACCGCAATCAGTTCCCCGCTCGGTATCGACATCTATAAAGTCGCTTTCAGTGAAGGGATTATTGGCGTTGCCCAACCGTTCCACACATTCCGCAACATCAATGACTTCAAGCTCCCTGACACCCATCACTTAGACATCAATGCCAACCTTTCAATCAAGTCCCGCCTTGGCGAGAGTGTGATAGGTCTTGGCATCTATAATGTCTATAATCATTACAACATCAGCAACGTGTATATCGGTTATAAGGACCAAAAAGCCATTCTTAAAGGCATCTGTCCTTTCCCGTTCATGCCGTCAATCAGTCTTACCCAAAAGTTTTGTCCATGAGCAAACTGAATCGATTCAATATATTGATCATCTCACTCCTTGCGATACTGTCCAGTTGCGAGAAGGAGATAGATTTCAACGAACAATATGACAACGGGATTGCTGTCTATGCAATTGCTGTTCCAGGAGAATCGTTCTCAATAAGACTTTCAAGGTCATTCACTGTCAACGATAATCCCACCGTGGTGTTTTCTCATTACAGTAGTTATTACAGTGAACTGGATACACTTTACAGGACGGAAATTGTCATCGACAACGCCCAAGTCGAAGTAACGGTCAATGGCTCGGACAAATACACAATGACATATAATCCGGTTAGTCCTTACGCCTATCATTGCGATTATGTGCCCCAAGAGGGCGACAACATCACTATCAAGGCAAGTGCCTCTGGTTATCATGACATCAGCGCAAGCACACGGATCGAGAAGATTCAAAAGGCCCAAATCGCAAAAACCGAAGTTGTCTATAAAGACAATGGGGATGACGGCTCAATAATCGTCGGCAACCCACTTGACCGCTTCGGAGTTGACTCAGTGATGTCAATCACATTGAAGATCAATGACCCGGTAGGTGAGCACAATTTCTACCGATTGAGAGTGTGCGGTGTTGCAGAAAAAGAACAAGCACTTGGAACAATCACATTTAAACAATATAACCTTTCGGATGTTTTTACATCCGATGACATCATCTTCTCGGACAATATGCTCACCAAGCCATTTGGTGATTGGCAAGCGGGTTTCAGCAATGTTTTTGACGACCACCTATTTGATGGCCAGGAATATACTTTTACGGTGGAGTCTCGCAAACGCAATGGAGATAATCCCCATGTAATCTTGGAATTACAGACTATCAGCCAAGACCTATATTACTTCCTAAAGTCCTATCAGGTATTCCGCATCTCCACCAATGATGTTTATATGACACCGATAGGACTCTACAGCAATATCAAGGATGGCTGGGGCATACTTGGCTCACTCAGCTACGACCGCCACATCATCTACTACTGACATTCCTTATTAGACACGCATTCAAGTGATTAATAAGCAAATGACAGTTTGAATTCTGCCTATTATTTTTGTTGAAAATAGTATGCTTCTGTCGGTATCACGTTAGTGCACATATTGTGGGATGAGAATGTGAAACCATCAGAAAATGTATGCAGTTTCATCCGTCTGAAGTGTGTCAATCTCGATAAACATCACAAAATAAACAGGCATATAAGTGACCTTGCCTTTCTGATATATCTCACGTTCGTTGGAAATGACGGTAGCCGCCTGAATATTGTAATCGGGATTCTTCAAGAGGTTGTTAAGGGCACTGTGTATAGTATAGTCCTTGCCCGACTTAACTTCTATTGGATGGGCACTCATTGCAGTATGGTCATCAATTAGGTAATCAACCTCACCCTGTTTGCGATTGTCATAATAAAAGAGTTTATGACCATGGGCGCGCAACTCCTGGGCAACAACACTCTCATAGACGGAACCAAGATTTATGCTTTTCACATCGTCAATAACAGGAAGAATATTGTTGTGATAGAGCAGGCCAGTAAGCAGCCCCACGTCGTTAAGATACAACTTCAACAGGTTCTTCTGGAGAGACTCGCTCAGCGGGAAATGCGGATTGGATATGGCATGAACCGCCAGAGCAATGCCAGATGAAATAAGATATTCAAACTCCTCTTGGTAATGAGCGAAACGGTCGCCTTCTTTTCCTCGTATCTTTTGGGCTACTAAACGCTTCTTTTTGTTTTCCATCTGTGAAGGAATCATTTCATAGATGCGGCGTATAAGTAGTTTCTTTGTGTGCTCCTTTTCGTATTTAACAGCATCAGCAGCGTATAGGTTACGTATGCCTTCTTGCACCTCACGCACTCTCACGATATTATGCGTGTTAAGGTAGGTGTTGACAGCATCAGGCAGTCCGCCTACCAGAAGATAGCGGTGGAACAAATCCAACACGTGGTTGTGGTGTTGCTCTGCAAGACTTTGACAATTCAAGTAAGATTGTCGTAATCCGTCTATAGCCTCTGCTCCGAAACCATTGGCAATAAGAAATTCTTCAAAGTCAAGCTGGAACATTTCCTTACGGATAATGCTACCTACGGGAATAGAGGTCGTGTCGTGCAGGGTAATGCCTAACAAACTGCCGCTGGCAATATAGCGATACCGTCCATCCTCGCGCAAAAACTTCAGCATGGTTAAGAACTGGGGATAGTGTTGAATCTCGTCCAGAAAAACCAACGTATCATCACGGCTGGATAGTTTGTCTCCGGCTATCATGCTAAGTGTCAGGTAGAAGTCTTCTTTTTTGTGGATGTTCTTAAACAATTGCTTGCCTTCATCGTCTTCCACAAAGTTTATCTCGACATAATTCTGGTATAATCGTGACCCAACTTCACGGATACTAAACGACTTGCCAACCTGACGAGCCCCTTCCAATATAAGGATTTTGTCAGAATCAGACTTTAAATAGTCCTCAAGATACGATGTAATCTTCCTGTACAGCATAAAATTTACACTTTTCAAATGTTTTTTGTAGTAAAAAACTACACTTTTCAATATTATTTTCTGCTGCAAAATTACACTTTTCAAATAATACTGCCAAGAAAGATCATAAAAAGATAGAGAAATTGTACAGGTAATATCCTATTTTACAATATTACTCCATTTTCAAGGCCTTATTTTACAAATTGCACAAGCAATCAATACCTTGTTTAACGGTTCTGTCACCATTACAAAAACACTAATCGATGCCATGATTTTGATGACTGTTTCTCATCATGTACTGAGGGATGAATTAATAACGAATTTCATCATGTTGTTTAATATGAATGGAATTAACAGTGGCAAAAATACATCTTTTTCATAGATAAGTCGCACATTTTTGGTGTTTTATTGAAATGCATCCCTCAAATAGTCAACACCCTATTTTTAAAGAATTCCACCCCACCAAATGTTAAATTATTGTTAAATGGTGGGGGATTTTAACACTTAAAGTGGTGGTTATGTATTGGTTAACATTTTAATTTTTAAGTTATTGAAATAGAACTAATTAGCGAACTGCTGGTTAACTAAAATCATAGCAAATGATCCGATTTTTAACAAAAATCAATAGTAACTTTGCAAACGAAATATTAACAAATTATTAATTGATTTAATATGGTATGAACATGAAAAAGATTAGCTTTTTAATTGTGTGTGCTTTTGTAAGCTTATTGTGTTTTGCCGGTGACGGGGAAGTCGTAGAAGTGCCTATGACTCCTAACTCACTACCTAATCGTGGACAGGCTTCAATGCCGATTGTAGATTACTCAACTGTGAATAATACGTTGACAGTGGAATTTGAATCGAATGATTCCTATGTGTTAGTAATTGAAGATGTTCAAGGTGTTACCTGGTACTCCAGCCCGCTCAACACGAGCGGGAGCCCCACTGTGTATTATGTGAACCTGCAGCCGCAGAACACTTACGTCATAAGGATCTCGTCCGCGAACCATTCCTTCTACGGAATACTGGAATTGTAGCGCCTTCGAAAATGAGTTAACTAACTAAAATCTTAATATTATGGGTAGGCTTTCTTTTGTCTGAACTATGCACTTTTTAAGTATTCCTGAATTGCAATTTCAAACTAAATTTGCATTTACAAAAGGTACAATTGTATTATGTCGTTACGAAAAATACTATTCATATTGTTCGTGTTTTTGTGGACTGTAGCAGTAAAAGCGCAGATAAATGATCTTAATTTGCTACAAGGGAGTGTATTAGATAGTAATGGTGAGGCTGTTGTGGGTGCTGTTGTATCTTGCATTACGTTGCCGGATAGTACAGTAGTGGGTTGCAGTGTAGTAAATGCAAATGGAACATTCCAAATAAAAATGACAGAAAAAACCCACGAGAATATCTTGCTCGAAGTATCATGTCTTGGATATGAAAAATCATATATAAAACCATCAGGCGATGACCTTATTATAACACTCGAAGAATCTGCCACGAGATTACAGGAAGTTGTGGTTACCGCCTCCTCACCTAGACTAAAGCAAGAACCTGGTAAATTCATATATAAGCCAAGTCCTTCTGAGCTTGTGGGTATTGACAGTTATGAATTACTGCGATATGCTCCATTGGTCTGCGTGGAGAACAATACCGTCAGTATATTAGGCAAGGGTACATCCACAATATATATTAATGGCAGAAAGCCGGTGATGGACAATTCCTCACTAATGGAGATGCTACGTTCAGTACCTGCTGATAGGATTGAAAAGATAGAGATTATAATGTCTCCAAATAGTTCTTACAAGGCATCGACTACAGGAGGCATTGTGAATATTGTGATGAAGAAGAATCCTAATGAGGGACTAACGGGAAGCGCAAGCGTGAGCGCAACATATCTTGGAGAGAAAATAACGCCAAGGGCCAGTTTGTATTTAGGCTATTCAAAGAATAAATTTAATGCCTCGGCTAATCTGAGTTATCAGTATTACAATTCTCAAGATGAAAAGGAGACGACCTATAATTATAGAGACAGTTATACAGATATTCTTAATTCTAGTAATAGTCAGACTACTGGCCATTTCTTGAATGGAAATATCAGCCTATCATATGACCTGACGACACGAAGCACTATGGGAACCTCCTTCCATATCGGAGGCTCTAAAAGCAACAGCAAGTCTACAACGATAAGTTCAAACTATCTGAAGGGCACAATTGACAAGTATTCAAAGTCATACTCTGAAACCGAAAATCCTTTCCAAAAGCCAGAGATGAGTATCGTGGCATATTATAATCTTAAAACTGATGATAAAGGAAGTAATTTAGATGTGAGTGCAAATTATTCTTCATCGGTAAACGCTACTTTGGGGACAATGGAATATGCAAGTGTAGTAGATTCACACGAACTTATTCCGTATTCTCTTTTTCAGCAAAACACTACCGTAGATAGCTATGGTTATGAGTTTAAGGGAAGTTATAGCCATTCTTTTAATGATGGCACTTCCCTCAAGTCCGGGTATGAGTTCGATGCATCACATCTTTCTGATGATTTTGTTCGCAATGATTATAATGGAAATGAGTATGTAAAAAATGAGGGCAACAGCAATCTTTTTGAGTATGATGAAAAGGTGAATGCCTTATATATTACGTATGACAGAGAATGGAGCGATGTAATCAGTACAACACTGGGATTGCGTGTAGAGAATACAAATATCAAGGGCAATCAAGTCAGTTCAAATGAGAAATTCAACCGCAATTACTGGAATTTGTTTCCTCAATTAAGCTTATTGGTTGATTTGGCAAATGGCAACCACAGTATTTCATTGGACTTGTCCCGTTCTATTTTGCGACCTTTTTATAATTATTTGAACCCATTTAAGATATGGACTTCTGAGAACACCTATAACATGGGAAATATTTATCTTAAGCCAATGATCTACAGCGATGTGGATTTGAGATATACGTTTCTCAGAGATTATATTATAGGTGCTTCCTATAGCTATGGCTCTGATTCCTTCAGCGAATACAGTTTTCACTCAGAGAACAATACCACAGTGAGTAGTGTGGCTAATTATGGAAACGAGCAGTCACTCTCACTCTATTGCAACGTAGAAAAGGTGTTCTTTAACGGTATCTGGAGAATGTCGTTAAATGCAGCCGCTGATTATGACCGGAATCAAGGCACAATTGATGGCCAGGATGTAAGTTACAAGACTTGGACAGGAGAGGCTGGGATTCGCAATTTCTTCAATATTTCTTCTAAAAGTGGTATCAGGGCCACATTGAGTTATAACTATTATACGCCGTCCAAAGGAATATTAAAAGTAGGACATCATAAGCATTTGCTCAATGCGTCCTTCAGCAAGGAATTTAAATTCGGTGGGACTATAAGTGTTGACGCCTTTAACCTGCTAAATTACAGGCCAGCATATTACTATAACACTGAATCATACTCATATAGAGACAACCCCAAAACCAATAACATATCTTTTCAAATAAGATATACACAGAAATTTGGTCAAAGTCGTGTTCGTGGTGCCCAAAACCGCTCCGACACGAACCATTTGGGAAGATTTAAGAAATAATTTAAAATATAATGGAGTAAACCGAAAAGCCATTAAGTGAGTAGGCATAACTAAAACAACAAAATTTATGAACATGCAACTAGAGAAAATCAAAGAGTTTGTAAACACGATTGAAAGTTCCCAAATGACGGATGAACAGCAGTCCTTAGTACTATCTTCATGCGTAACCGTAATCGGAGGCTCAAATGGCAGTGGCCAATGTACTAATTATGAGGTAAGTGCTTGTGGTGGTACAAATAAAAACTGTACAAACTACAACGGTGTGTGCGGTACAAGTGACAACAGAAAGAGTTGTATCAACCATCCAGCTGATATTAATCCATAAACTAAAGAGCATTGTGAGATTTTGGGGCTGTACCTATGTCAATTGTGGTACAGCCTTCTTTAAATAGCTTCATTTTCCCACCTTTTATAACACGGCGAATGAGTCGAATGTAAGTAATGTATGTGAATGAGACTTTCAGTGAAGTCGTCATAACTGTGATTGTTGCTGATGCTAATCACAACATTAAATAATTTCTGGAGTATTACGCTCGCTCAATTATCCCTCTGAATGATATAGAAATGCGTGGTTTACATTCAATCGTCAAGGCTGAGAAACTTCAGTTAAAGAAGATATTATCATTGACATAGACAAATGCCAAC
>Ga0310696_10003854_pt1 | contig 18563 bp, 20 predicted proteins | sample AusTroGonzalo_MG_4_FD_203885 | JGI IMG/M metagenome (GOLD analysis project Ga0310696, IMG submission 203885) | Bovine rumen microbial communities from tropical cattle in Woodstock, Queensland, Australia - Gonzalo_02 (v2) (version 2) | ecosystem: Host-associated > Mammals > Digestive system >...
TCAGAGCGACATTCAGCGATCCCGCGAAAATCAAGATCTGCGCTGTTTCCATCAATGAGATCAGCCACATGAAAGAAAATCACGGAATCGATGTAGACTGGGTCGAAGGCGGATACATCTACCCGATCTTCGAAGAACAGACCGAGAAAAATCTTAAAGAACTTCTCAAACTCCAGAAGAGCATGGGACTCAATATTGACTGGGTTTCGGCTGACGAAATCAAAGAAAGAGTTCCTGGAATACGCCCTGAAGGGCTTAGAGGCGGAACATTCTCTCCGAACGACGGAAGCGCTTCCCCGCTCAAGACGACAGGCGCTTTCTACAAGCTCGCAAGAGAGTGCGGAGCTGAATTCAACTTCCACGAAAAAGTCGTTTCAATGGAAGTCAAAGGCGGCAAAATCGTTTCGGTCAAAACCGACAAAGATACCTACTGCGCTGACCTCATCATCAATGCTGCAGGTCCATACAGCCGCGAGATCGGTGAAATGTGCGGAGTCGACATTCCCGTTTATCCGGACTGCCACGAAGGCGGAATCACCGAGCCGGTCGAATATTTCCTCCGTCCGATGGTCGTCGACATCAGACCCGACGCCATTTCGCTCAACTACTACTTCTACCAGAACTACGAAGGTCAGTTCGTTTTCTGCATCACGCCGAAACCTTCGATCAAAGGAACCGATATCGACAACACGAGCAACTTCATGCCGCAGGTCGTCGGAAGAATGCTTTCGCTCTATCCGAGACTCCGCAACATCCGCATCAGAAGAACGTGGCGCGGCCTTTACCCGATGACTCCGGACGGTTTCCCGATTGTCGGCAGAACGAAAGAAGTCGAAAATATGTTCCTTGCAACCGGTATGTGCGGACAGGGCTACATGATCGGCAGCGGTCTCGGAAAGATCTTGTCTGAGATCATCGTCGACAATTCGCACGAATACGACTTCATCCTTGACCAGCTCACACTTTACCGCGATTTCTCGGGCGACGAGATGCTGAAATAAATTCAGAACTTTTGAATTGGTAAATCTTAAAGAGTCTTAAACGAATCTTTTAATGTTACTATTTTGTCTTTTTTGACCAGTGGTTCCAGTGAATTTTTTCCTTATCAAACTTGTCTTTGGGTTTGTCGCTTCCATCTGGTTTTCCGACCGGAATGAAAGCGAGAGGAACAATATTTGAAGGAAGTCCGAGAATTTCTACAACAGACTTCATTCTTCCGGCATCGGGATAAACCGCGGTCCATACTGCTCCGAGACCGAGCGATTCAGCTGCAAGCAAAATATTCTGGGCAGCCGCGCTGCAGTCCATAATCCAGAAAGTAGAATCCTTTCCGCCGGCCTGTTTTTCGATGTTTCCGGCAACAACTATCGCATGTCCAGCTTTTCCGACCATTTTTGCGTAAGGAAGCGCGTCATGCAGCTTTTTTATGGTTGCTTTGTCGTTGATGATAATGAATTCCCACGGTCTTCTGTCAATAGCGGAAGGTGCCGCCATTCCCGCTTTTACCAGAAATTCGAGTGTTTCTGGCGAAACTGTCGCCTCGACATAGTTTCTGACACTCTTTCTGTTGAAAATGGTTTTCGTTGTCTCGTTGTCCATCTTTTCACCTCCGAAGACTGAGAAAGAACTCAGTAAAACTGCCAAAAAAACGATCTTTTTCATGTTGTCCTCCAAAAAAAGAATAATGACTTTCAAATTTAATTTATCACTGAATAATGTCAACAGAGAAATTTGATTTTTGCAGTGCAGATTTTTAAAATTCCGCGTTTTGCTTATGCTATGCGAGGATATATGGGATACGCCGAAATAACCTTGAAACTTCCGACAGATTATTCAGAAAATCTGCTTAAAAAAAGAATTGCTGAAGAGATTTCCGACAAAAATTTTTCATTTAAAATCATCAGACGAAGCCTTGACGCGAGAAACAAGCGGGACATCCACTTTTTGACAAGAATCGGCGTAACTTCTGAAAATATTTCAGGAAATACGCCTGAAATACAGAAATTGGAAATCCCGGGAAAGCAGACCAACAAAAAAGTTATAGTCACAGGCTGCGGCCCGGCAGGAATTTTCGCATCTCTCGTTCTGCAGAAAGCTGGATTTTCGGTCACAATCATCGAAAAAGGGGCTGAAGTCGCAAAAAGAAAAGAGAAAATTTCCGAATTCGAGAAAACCGGAACTTTCGATTTTTTCGGCGGCTACTGCTTCGGCGAAGGAGGTGCCGGAACATTCAGCGACGGCAAACTGACAAGCAGAACTAAAACCATAAGTCTCGAAAAAGATTTCATTTTTGACACATTCATAAAAGCCGGAGCACCCGAGGAGATCGCTTACGAAACTTATCCTCATGTCGGAAGCGACAATCTCAAAAAAATAATTCCGGCAATAATTTCAGAGTTCAAGGAACTCGGCGGCAAAGTCATTTTCGAAAGCGAAGTCACTGAAATTTTCAAAAGCGGCGACAGAATAAAATCGGTCGGAATTTCAGGAAAATCGACCGGAAAAATCGAAGGAGACTACTTTATTTTTGCGAACGGACACAGTTCGTTCAAACTTTATAAGTTATTGATTTCAAATGGAGTTTTATTCTCAACAAAACCTTTTGCAATAGGTCTCAGAGTCGAGCATCTTCAGGAAGAACTCAACTTTTCGATGTGGAGGAAACGCTCTCTTCCCGGTGTAAAAGCGGCGGAATATCACCTCACAGCCGACTGCGATCCGGGCCACGCATTCACTTTTTGCATGTGCCCCGGCGGAAGAGTCGTTCAATCGGCTCCAGACGAAATCTCGTCAGTCGTAAACGGCATGTCGAACTATGCCCGCGACGGCAGATTCGCAAACAGTGCAGTCGTCACGCCTTTTTCGCTTGACGAACTCACAGGTAAGGAAATTTCAGCAGGAGCCGCATTGGAACTGCTTGAAAACATGGAACACAAATTTTATAACTTACGGAATTCATTCGACATTCCTGCCTGCAGAATTTCAGACATGATCCACGGCAGAAAAACGGCGGAACTGCCGGAATCGAGTTTTTCGTTCAGCCTTGTTCCGGCAGATTTAAGCGAATTTTTCCCGCAGACAGTTTTTGAAAGACTGAAAAAGGGACTTGAAATCTTCTGCAAAAAACTCGACTGCTTCGAAAACGGAGTCGCAATGGGACTGGAAAGCAAAACCTCGGCTCCGATAAAATGTCTTAGAAATCAAGACCTTACCGCCGCGCCGTTCACAAATCTATACATCTGCGGCGAAGGAAGCGGATATTCCGGCGGAATAATCTCAAGCGCCGCCGACGGCATTAAAATTGCGATGAAAATCGCCTCATTGTAACAAATTATCACACTAGTACACGAAAAACAGGAATGAAACAATCCACGCAAGGATTGAAATCTGAAGGAATCTGTCCTTGTAAACTATGTCGGTGGGGCTTCCGCTCTTCTTTTCTACGAAAGTTATCTGCATATATCTGAAAAGACCAAGCAGAACAAAAAATGTCGTCGCGTAAACATTTTTCGAGCCGTAGTGCGCCTGAACCGCAGGGTCAAGTGTATAAAGCAGGTATGAAACGATGATTACGGCCGACATTATACTCATGACACCGTTGATGAATTCAAGAGAATAGCCCGAAATCGACTTTCTGACATCGAGCCCGCTTTCGGCAAGAACGAGGTCATCACGCCTTTTTGCAATCGCAAGAAAAAGGCTGAGAAGGAATGTCATGATTATAATCCAGTGAGAAGGAAGAATTCCTGCGACAGCACCGTATTCAGTTCCGGAAAGAAGTCTGAGAAGAAATCCTGTTGAAACGGCGAAAATATCGAGGATCGCTATGTTTTTCATTCCCAAAGAATAGATTAGGTTTATACCAAGATATATGAGAATGATTATTCCCATTCTAGTTCCTGTGAAAAACGCAACCGCAAGTGCTATTATGAGGAAAATTATGTCGGTGATTATTGCCGCCTTTACCGAAACTGCGCCGCTTGCGATAGGTCTGAATTTCTTTTTCGGGTGAACTTTATCCTTTTCTATATCGCGGATATCATTAAAGATGTAGATAGTGCTCGCCGCAAAGCAGAAAGAAACGAAAGCCATTGCTGCGCTCTGCAGCAGTGTGACATCGGTTATTTTTTTTGCGAAAAAAAGCGGAAAAAAGACCAGAAGATTCTTGATGTACTGGTGCGGTCGGATCATTTTGAGAAACGCTTTCATATCACTCTCCCTAACAAAAACCGAAGAATTATAGACAAAAATCAAATAATATCAAACGATGATGTCCCATCTTGGGCAAAGCAAAAAATCTTAGGGATTCTTCGTTTCACTCAGAATGACTTTACAAGCTTTTCAACAAAGGGAACATCGGCGGGCGAAAATTCGTAATCGGCTGCTTCTTCAGGCGTTATCCAGCGTATATCCCTGTGTTCCAGAAGTTTCGGAGTTCCCTTCACGATTTTTGCTTCGAAAAGTGTGAGATGCACCGAAATATCAGGATAAACAAATGTCGATTCAGCGAACTTCTCCCCTACTTCGAGCCCGATTTCAAGCTCCTCGTGGCATTCTCTCTCAAGTGCCGCTTCGGGTGTTTCACATGCTTCGACTTTTCCGCCGGGAAATTCCCACATCAAAGGGCGCGACTTATGCTCTGGCCGCTGGCAGATCATGAATTTTTCACCATCACGGATAAGCGCTGCGACGACTTCGACCATTTTTCCTCCTATTTCACGATATCGGTATTGATTATGTGCCGCCAGAACCAGCCGAAATAGCTCTCCATCATCGGTTTATATTCCTCTGGCTCGACTTTGCCGCCGGAACCCATTATCGCATAAACCATATTGAGTTCGTGCAACTTGTAAGGCAGATCATGCAGACCGCAGTTGAGATAAAAGTTGTGGCGTTTTACCCTTTCTTCAGGGTTATCGCACTCTTCAAGCCAGTTTTCAAGCGCCAGAAACAGCCGTTTTCCCTTATAATGTTCGACCATAGCCTTTATCGCTGCGGTGCCGTAGCCCTTTCCGCGCTCTTTTTCGTCAATCGCGAAAAAGAAAAGATAAGCGAGATCTCCTGAGTGGACAAGGTAAGCGAAACCCACCCATAAATCGCCTTCAAAAAGGTTCCAGAAGTCGGCTTTCCCCTGAAGCGAGCGCTTTTTCAGAAGCCGGAAAGGAAACCTTTCGTTTGCAGGAAAAGCACTTAGATAAAGCTCTTCAACGCGATTCATTTCCTCTTTTGTATTATTGATTTTTATCAGTTTCACCGGAACCTCCGCTTTTTTCGGCCCAATAAACCCACGCCGAGGCCAAGTTTTTGCAATGTTACGATTTTGTCAACATCAATTTTTTAAAACCGAAAAAATTAAATCTTTATTTTTTTTCCAATAGGTTTAAAATATTGTGTTTTTTTGTTTATTTAAGGAGGTTGTCATGAAAAAGTCATTTTTGATTTTCTTTATCGTTTTTCTTGTTGCGGTTGGCTGCGGCAATGATGCTGTAAAACGAATTTCACCCGTGGCAAACGAAGATCAGGATCAAAATCCTGACGAAGATTCCGATACGCCGGACACTTCAGACACTAGTGATACCTCTGACACGAGTGACACCTCCGACACGAGTGACACCTCCGACACGAGTGATACCTCCGACACGAGTGACACCTCCGACACGAGCGATACCTCCGACACGAGCGATACCTCTGACACGAGTGATATCTCCGACACGAGTGATACCTCTGATACGAGCGATACCTCTGACACGAGCGATACTTCCGATACGAGTGACACATCTGATACGAGCGACACTTCCGATACGAGCGACGACGAAGACACCCAGCCGCAGGAGAGAACCGTTTCGTGTACTGGACTTCCTGAAAATGCAGAATGGAACCCTGCTTCCGTAATAACACAGATCTGCATTTCCAATAACTGCGAACCTTCCAGCACAGGTTATTACAACGAAGAAGAGGCAGATTCAATCACCACCATATCAACTCCTGAGCCTGTCAATTCCTTGATGCAACCGTGCCCTGACGGACAAGCTCCGCAAAACGGCATCTGCGTGACATGCGGAAGATACATAAGCAAGGTATCAATAGAGGAATCGGATGCAGGAACAAAAATACTTGATCCTAACAAGTGCTATACATCCTATAAATACAATAACCAAGGCAACATAGTCTGGAACAGTCTTACCCATGTCTGCTGCTGCGGCGACATCAACAATCCGCTTTATACTGTAAAAAATAATGAAATCGCAGCTCTGACTCCACCCTATTCGCTTGTTGACGGGGAAATGGTCTGCAAAGTCCCGGGCTGCAACAAAGGCTTTATTTACGAAAAGACAACCGACAAATGTTACGAATGTCTCGGCAAACTCTCTTTCAACGGCGACAACTATCAATGTGAAACCGAAATATCTTCCGAATGCCGTTTCAAATGCAAAGAAAATTTCACATGGAACGATTTTTCATGCGTTAGCGAAATAGACAACGAAGAGTGATCTGATCTTTTTCCCAAAAACTTCTTATTTTTTGCCGGTAACGGCAAGAAACAGCTATCTCACACATTTTACATAACGGCCGTATTCTTTACTGTAAATGGGATAACCACCGGAATCACCGTATTTGAAATCTGCATAAAGAACAACATTATCATAATAATCTGGTCCGCAGTCTTCATCAGAATCCGCGCAATCTGCTTGTTCAAGCATCACATCAGTCGTGGAGCTCCAGAATATTTCGGGAACCATATCGGGAAAAGACGATGCAGGATCTGTTTTTTCGTAATCAACCAGCGAAAGAAGTTCGTTTCTATTGGGAAGCCGCCAGTCGCCATAACCGGCATAATCGAGATTTTCGCAGTATGAAAGAGCCTCTTTCCAATTCAGCATCGTATGAGTTTTCTGCCAGATCAGATTTGTATTTTTGTCGGTAACGATTTCATCGCCGTTTCTAACTGAAAGTTCAAATTCCGGTACGGAATAAAGCGGCTCACCTCTGACGCAGCGGACAGAAATGGTGTTAGCCATATACGTCAATTTTGTATATCCGCTCCAGAAGTCGACTCCCCATACATTATACGGCTCAACATCCGCTGTAATTTTCTTCTGAGAACTCCAAAAAAGACTTTTCGGTGTATTTGGGAAGTAAGTTTCATCTATATTCTGGCATTCCCAGTTAAAACAACGCAGTTCTATCAGGGAAACAAGCTCCTGCATCGACGGTACTCTCCAGTCGCCGAAACCGCCGTATTCAAGATTTTCGCAATAGTTCAAAGCTTCTTCGTATGTATATTTTCCTGAAATTTCCTGCTGCCATTCAAGTCCTGTGCTTTCATCTTTCACAACGATTCCGCTTTCGGAATCTCCGCTTGCGGAATAAATGTGGCTGCGGCAAAAACCTGCCTCAGCATACCATGCATCCTGACCGAACAGTTCCCCGTCTTTGTCCGGACATTCGATTCTGAACGCTTCAGGAGTCACACCTGATCCTACTTCCACGTAATCATCATCGCTGTAGCATGATTTCTGCCCTGTACACGGAACTTTCGAGGCTTCTTTCCTAAGGCTTTCTTCTTCAACGTTGGATGAAGAACATGAAAAAAGAAAAATCAGAGAAAAAATAACCAATAATTTAAATAAATTTCGCATTTTGCCTCCGCATCACAATGAGCGGCAAATAGTTTACTTCATCTCAACTTTTTGTCCAGCGAGTAGCGTCAACTTGCTTTTTCGTGCGAAATATGATGTTGTGAACCTGCTTTTTCGTGATTTTATCGGGCTCAAACCTAAATTTTCACTCCGCAAACAGCAGCATATAAAACGGGATCGTGAATTTTTTGCCGGAAACGCCGATATTTCCGTCAATTACTTTGTATGCGACAGCCGGTTTGAATGTTTCGATGAAGTTGTTTAGCGAAATTGTCTGGCCGTTTTTGGCTTTGACTTCGACCGGAATCACTTCCGTGCCCGAAATACTTTCAAAAATGAACTCTATTTCCTGCGTGTTGTTTGAGTTTTTGAAGTAATGCAGGGTTTTTATCCGGTTCATAAGGCAGACGAACGCGGCGTTTTCAAAGATGCCTCCTTTTGCCGTTGACTTGAGTTCGTCCGACATGATTGCCGCCTGCGTGTTGAAGCCGAACATTGAAGTCAGAAGCCCTGTGTCGGTGAGATAAAGTTTGAATTCATTAGGCTTTTCGTAACCTTTCAGCGGAAAAAGCGGAGTCGAAACATTTATGCACTTTTTCACCATTCCTGCATCGAGAAGCCAGTCAACCGCGCTTTCATATTTTTTGCTTGTTCCCTTGCTCTCAATCACGCTGTACTGGAATTTCGTGTATTCCTTGGAAAACTGCGCCGGAATCGAGTTGTAGCAGTTCGTTATTTTCTGTTTCATCGTGTTCGGAGCGTAGTGCATTATGTCATCGCGGTAGTTCTGGAGAATTTCGTTCTGTTTTTCGTGGACAGCCTGAAAATTGTTCGTTGCTATGAAAGTGTTCACGACATCCGGCATTCCGCCGACGCAGATATATTCCTTGAAATAGCGCATATAAAGCGAATTTATGTCATCCGGCACTTTTTCTCTTTTCAAAAAGTAGTTTTTCAGCGCGAAAACAGCAGAGTCGTTCACTCCGCGGGCCCAGAGATACTCCTCAAAATCTAGCGGAAACATCTCGATATCCTTTTCGTAGCCGACCGGAACGGAAAACGATTCCTCGTCGCGCTCTTTGTATTTTATCCCGAGAAGCGATCCCGACGCGATAATACGGTATCTCCCGTCAATGCTGAGAAACTTCAAAGCAGTCCGTGCCTTCGGACATGCCTGGATTTCATCGAAAAATATCAGAGTGTCGTTCTCAACAAATTCGACATTGTTTACCCGAAGCGAAATCTGTGCGTAGATGTCATCGGGTTCGAGACTTCCGTTGAAAATCTCTTTCAATGACTCGTTTTTCAGAAAATTCAGATAAATGTAGCTTTTGAATTCCTGTTTTCCGAAAAGATCGATAATAAATGTTTTTCCGACCTGACGCGCTCCCTTGACTAAAAGAGACTTGTGTTCAGCCGAATTTTTCCACTTCAGAAGTTCGTCGTAAATCTTTCTTTTGAGCATCGTTTTTACCTCTCAAAAAAACGTCAATAAGCATCGTCTTAAAAAATTCAAAAAAATCAAGTATTTTTATAAAAAATTCCGATTTTTTGACATATATTTAGATGAAAAATGCCGATTTTTTGACATATATTTCGCCGAAAAATGCCAATTTTTCGACATATAACCGGTTTTTTTGTGATTTTTTGGAGTTGCTTATCTGCTCAATACGGCAACTTTCCTTTTCAGCGCAACCCGCATGAACCAGAAATAGTAGCCCGTAAGTATCGATGTCGTGATGAACCAGCTTATCGGGTAGCACGCAAGGAGCGTGGCGTAGTCGCTGTGCATCGGAAAAACAGTGAAAACCCAGATGACTCGTGTCACGCAGATGCCGAGAAGCGCAATCAGAGCGGGAGCAAGAGAATTGCCGTAACCACGCAGACTTCCTGAGAAAATTTCGGTCGTAAGGTTCAGAAACTGGAAAGATGTGATATATAAGATCCTTGTTCTGCCGTATTCAATAACAGCGGGATCGCCGTTGAAAAGTCCAAGCAGTTCTCTCGAAAAAATGATTATCGGAAGAGCTACTGCGGCGGTGAAAGCACAGTCCATCCAGAAGGCGTGAAGAGTGACTTTCCGGCAGCGATCAAACTTCTTCGCGCCGTAATTCTGCCCGATGAAAGCGGTGCATACCTGGCCGAAAGCGTTCACGATGAAGTATGCGAAAATTTCGGTATTGAAAGCGGCAGCCGAAGCAGCCATAACATCGGGCCCGAGCGAGTTTATCGCAGACTGGATTATGATATTCGAAAGGGCGAAAACCATGCTCTGGACACCTGCCGGAACACCGATGCGCAGGATTTCCAAAAGCGAGGCATGGTCAGCTCTGATGAGGTGAAACTCGATCCCGACATCGCTTTTCGAGCGAAGAAGAATGACGAACATCGCTCCGGAACTCAGGATATTCGAGATGACCGTGGCTATCGCGACTCCTTCCGCCCCCATTTTGAGAACGAGAACGAAAAAGAGGTTGAGCAGAACATTCACGATTCCGGCAGCAATAAGGCAGAAAAGCGGAGTGTTCGTATCTCCCTTCGAGCGGAAGATCGCCGACTCAAAGTTGTAAAGAAGTATCGCCGGAAGCCCAGAAATGTAGATCCTGAAATATGAAAGCGCCATCGGGAGCACTTTTTCCGGCACCGAAAGAAGCGACATAATGCGGCTTGAAACAGCAAGCGCCACAAGTGCCATCGCGCTTCCGCAGACAAGGCTTAAAAAGACCGCAGTGTGAACCGCTTTTTTAACGCCGTTTCGGTCGCCTTTCCCTATGCACCTGGCTATGACGACAGTCGCACCGGTCGAAATCCCGACAAAAAGGTTTACGACGATACCGATGACAGGCGTGTTGCAGCCGACAGCAGCCATCGCGAACTTGCTCGCGAAACGCCCCACGACCATTACGTCCGCCGCATTGAAAAACTGCTGGAGGATCCCCGTCAGAGCAAGCGGAATCGCAAACTGAAGTATTTTTGCGGCAAAACCGCCGTTAAGCATGTCGATTTCACGTCTCATTGTTCTCTCTTTTTTACAGAACTAAAACAGACCGAGCTGTTCCGCTTTTTCCTCTTTGACAAGCCTGAAACTTTTCCGGTATATCTCGCACGGTCCGATTTTTCTCAGAATTTCGTAATGCTCCGCTGTCGGATAGCCTTTGTGCGACGAAAGATGGTATTCGGGATAAATTTTGTCCCATTTGTCCATAATGCGGTCGCGGTATGTCTTCGCAAGAATTGAAGCAGCGGCGATATTCATGCTTTTAGCGTCGCCTTTTACGACTGCGATTTCGTTTTCAAACTGTCCGGTTTTTTTGTTTCCGTCAATCATAACCATGCAGTTTTGTTCAGTTTTCCGCATTATTCTCTTGACGCACAGGCTCATTCCGTAAAGCGAGGCGTGAAGGATGTTCATTTCGTCGATAACTGCCGGAAGAACCGAATAAACGGCCCAGAAACTGTTGTGAATTATCTGCGGAACGAGTTCCAACCGCTTTTTTTCGGAGAGTTTTTTTGAATCATTAACTCCCGGAATTTCACTGAAAAGCGATACTGCCGCCGTTACGACAGGGCCGCACAAAGGTCCCCTGCCCGCTTCGTCGGCACCGATTACAAGAAAACCCTGCTCTTCATAAATTTTATCAATTTCACCAATCATTTCAGCATATTATCCCGTCAAAAAGTTTAATTAAAACAGCGTTGAGAAAGTTACTTCCTTTTTCAGTACACTTCAATATGCCGCTTGCTTCATCAAAATCAAGAAAGCCGTCAGAAACAAGGTCTGAAACAACTTTCTCAGAGATGAGCTCAAAAAAGTTTTTACCGAACAACCCTCTAAAATTATTGATATTTATTCCAATTTTCACACGAAGACCCATAAGCAGGAATTCTTCTGTTTTCTCTCTCAAAGTGAGTTCCCATGAACTGAGTCCGTCACCTGAAACAAATGCCTCAATATCGTCGGCGTAACGCGACGAAACACCTGTTTTTCTGATGAATGAAGCTGCTCCGGCGCCGATTCCGAGCCATGAACCATAAGTCCAGTAAAGCATATTGTGGCGCGATTCGAAACCCTTAATCGAATAGTTGCTGATTTCGTAGCGCGAAAATCCTTTTTTTTGCAGAAAATCACGGATCGCCTTTTCCTGAAGCAGAGTTTCTTCCTCGTCCAGAAGTTCCGGCGCGTTTTTCCGCTCAGGTCTTGAATAGCTGTAAGCCGAAAGGTGCTTAAACGAAGCAAGTTCAAAAACTTTAGTAAGTTCCTGATTTATTTTACGATTTTTGCCGAGGCCGTAAATAAAATCGCAGGAAATATTGTCAAAATATTTTGCAAAAAGAGGGATATTTTTCTGCATGTCGGCAACAGTTGTCCTGCGTCCCATTTCGGCAAGGATGGTGTCGTCAAAAGCCTGAATACCGAGACTTATCCTGTTCACTCCGCAGTTTTTCAGGTTTTTTATCCACGATTCTCCGATGTCGGCCGGATTTATTTCGACCGTCCACTCGCAACTATCAGGATTTATTCCTAGTTTTAAAGCTGTTTCCGCAAATCTCATGTAGAATTTTTCACTCATCACAGAAGGGCTTCCGCCTCCGAAATAAACCGAGACTGTTTTTGTGCCGGAAAGCTCGTTAAATCTTGATTCAAGCTCGTTTAAAAGAGCATCTCCATATTCATCGAGCGCGGTTTTTGAAAATTTGGTCACGCTGAAAAAATCACAGTACAAACATTTTTTCGGGCAGAACGGGATATGAAAATAGATTCCTGAAAAGTTGTTCAATTTGCGACCGTCAAGATTTTTTGGCTGTTATATCCTCAACACCGATTGTAGCCTTTTCAGAAACGGCGATGAAAAGCCTTGCGTTTACACCGTGCTTATTGAAAAGCTCCGAAACTTCGGTGTAGATTGTGTTTTTAAGCTCTTCCTTGTCCTCGAACTTGTATTCGCCGATGAAAGTTCCTTCTGGAAGCGGCTGAAGAGTGTTTCCGAGCCTGATCTGCGCGTAAAGCCCGAGTTCTTCAAGCTCATCGTGAATGAAATTTCTGTCATAATTCATTGAAGAAAGGACTTCAAAACTCAAAAAAACAAAATAATGCTGCATGGTTGCACCTATTCGGAAAGTTTTTCCATAACTGCGTCTGCGAATTTTTCAGCGGCGTTCGGACCGTTGCCGGTGATAAGATTTCCGTCGGTGACAACCTCTTTATTTACGAAAGTCGCGCCGGCGTTTTCCATAACTTTGCTCGTTTTCATGCCGTATTCAGGATCGTCACCCAACCAGACAGTGACTTTTTTCCCGCGGACGACACCTGCTTTTGCAAGAATCGTCGGAGCCCAGCAGATTGCCGAAAGAACCTTGTGATGAGCAGAATTTTTCGCGATTTCGACCGCCCTTTCGCTTGCTCTGACCGAAGGAGTACCCATTCCGCCGACAAAAACGACACCGTCAAAATCAGCTTCATTCACTTCGTCCAGCGAATACTGGACATTAAAAGTCGCACCGAACATTCCTTTTGCCATTCCTTTTTCAGTGCTGGCAACAGTGACATCAAGCCCTTCGCCTAAAAACTGTTTGAACGGAACATTAAGCTCCTCGTCCCTGAAATTTTCATGGGCAATAATCATGAGAACCTTCTTTCCTCTGAGCATTTTATCCTCCTCAAAAAATCCAATAATCAAAAAACCGTCCGATTTTATAACATATTGATTTTCAGGCAATATTTCAGACGCAAAAAAATTTTCACCGAAAAACGAAAAAAAAGTTGACTTTGAATTTTTCCTGACTATAAATCCCGCCGCTGACGTTTTTTTGACTATGAGGTTTGCAATGTTTGAGGCTTTTGCAGTCGTTCAGATTATTATCTGCATACTGCTTGTCGTAATAATCCTTCTTCAGGAAGGTAAAAAAGGAATGGGAGCTATTTTCGGCGGTTCGAGCAGTTCCGTTTTTGGAGCAAGAGGCGCTGGAAATATTTTAACAAAAATCACTTCCGTTCTTGCAATCCTCTTCATGCTCAACTCAGTTTGGATGTCCTACATTTCAAGCAGTGACAAATCGGTTGTAAAAATCGAGCAGCAGGCTGAGAAAACAACTCCGGCTCCGGTTGCGGCACAGCCCGCGGAAGAAAAGAAACCGGAAGCGGTTGAGCAGAAAAACGAGCAGAAAGAAGAAGCTCCTGTCGAAGAACAGAAACCTGCTGAAGAGCAGAAAGAAGCTCCAGCTGAATAACACAGCTGGCAGCTTCGGCAGAAGCCGATTGTTCCTTTTTATTTGAGTTTTTTCCCTCCGGTGCAGGAGTGGTGGAATTGGTAGACACGTAAGACTAAGGATCTTATGCCTATTGTTGGTGTGGGGGTTCGAGTCCCCCCTTCTGCACCATCTTTTATTTTTTCAATATTTTGGATTTTGAATGTCGTTTTTTTGGCTGGTTCTCTTTTCTTATCTTTTTGAGAAAGATTCCATTCTTGAAAAAGCGGAAAATGCAGGATTTTTCTATAAAAACGCTGAAATTTCAGAAAGTTCGGAATGCAAAGCCGGCATTGACACGCTCTGCATTGAGCATAACGGCAGAAAATATTCCGTCAAAAGGCGCGGATCTTTTTCAGTCGAGACAAAAATCACCGATAAATCAGTGCATCTCACCATGAATCCGGATAACGACTACATCTCCTATTTTCTTTACATTCAGACTAACAAAACTGTCCACAAAGTCAAAATCACAAAAAAAGAGCTTCTCCTTGAAGAAAACGCAGAAAACATCGTACGCCTTCAGATCACGGGAACAGGCACCGGCGGCCCGGAAATTCTCTGGAGCAGAAAATTCAAAGACACAAATCTGCCAAGCTTTTCGACAAACTTCGATAATTCATTGAACTTATTAAGAAAATCATTCAAAGCAAAACCTATTGCAAAAGATCCGTCTTTGCAGAAAACAGCTCTTTCATCGCTCGAAAAAGTGCAGAACGAAGGATTGAAGCACTATTCATCAAAAGACGGAGGTATCCGCCATACCGGAGTACGCAAGAAGATTCTGGGCGAAAACCTTTTCGCCGCAAAAAACGAGGCCGAGGCATGGAAAATGCTGGTTTCAAGCCCGTCACACCTTTACAACCTTATAAATCCGCAGTTCAGACACTATTTTTACACAATAAAAAAAGAGAAAGACGAAGTAATCGGTGCAATAGTTTTTTCAGAGTAAAAAGTGAGGTAAAAATGAAAAGATTTTTTGTATTTATTAGTTTGTTATCCACAGTTTTCAGTCTTTTGGCTGAAGATGAAAACTCACAGGACAACAATGCTTGTGATTATGCCAGAAAAGCACAAAACATCGAAATCTGGCAGAAGTATCTTGAAAAATTTCCTGAAGGAAAGTGCGCTTTCGAAGCTGAAAGCGAAATCGAAAGACTAAGAAACGACAACTTAGCCTCCGAACAACTAGTAACACCTACTGAAGAAGAAAAATATGAAAAAGAACCGGCCTACATCGTTCTGACTCAGGAACCTGTTGTTTACTATCGTCCCTACAAAGCTGCAGGAATATCCCTGCTTGTAATCGGACTGGCAGCCGATGTCGCAGGCGGAATAACATATTACACCGGATGGTTCAAAAATGATTCCAAAACAATGCTCGGCGGACTCATCACAAGCATCGTAGGAGTTCCAATGTGGATTACAGGAGCGATTCTGATCGGCATAAGAAAACCCATGCCGAACAAAAATGTGGAACTGTCCAACCTGTCTGTATCTCCGACAAAAGGCGGCGCTTACGCTTCATTAGGATTGAATTTTTGAAGAACCGTCAATATTCAATTTAAATTTAATTATTCATTTCCACCAAAGTTTGATGGTAGTTTTCACTGCCGCCACCAAATCAGAAAAAAGAACAAAAAAAATCTCATATATTTCACAGGTTATCCAAAAAAAATCACAACAAGGCTTAAAAAATTGCTTTTTCCCATATTAGTCATATCATGGCGCGCGTTTGATTTTTTGGAAAGATTTGTTTTGCTATGTGTTTTGGTAAAAATATGACATCTTGTTATTGTAAAAATTTAATAAGATGGAATCCATGCCTTCATTAAATTTTAAATTTAAAAGGAGAAAAAACATGAAAAAATTAGCTTTAGTTTTGTTTGCCATGATCACCTTGGGAACAACTTCACTTTTCGCTGGAATCGTAATCAATAATTATTCCAAAAATTGTAGTCAATTAGGCTTTTCAGAAGTTGGAGGAGCTGCCAATCTTTCCGAATGTCAGGCTATATGTGGAAGAAACCATTATAGCAAGGCATGTGTAACAGGAAATACTTGTTATTGTAAGTAAAATAAAAAAACTGAAGGCATGGATTTTTAAGAGATCATTTTTAAGGAGGAAAAAATGAAAGAGAGATTCTTAGAATTATTATTCGCTATTTTGATTGTTTCAGCTGCTTTTTTAGGTTGTGGAGGAAGCGGTGGTGGAGGAAGTAGTTCTTCTGGCAGGGATTCAAGTTATTCAAGTTCTTCATCTTTTGCCCGTGGAGTTACTCAAGGAGCTCTTTGTCTTTCAGCCGGATTTGAATTTGTTGGCTATGTCAACAACCCTTATGACTGCGAATCAATGTGTGCGAATAGTGGATACGATGGGGCTTGGTGTGCCGGAGAAGACACTGCATCCTGCTATTGTATGTGAGACTATTGCAGTTAAAGATATCGAGTCGCCAGTGATGGTTGTCTTGATACTTCCAAAAATGTTTGTTATGCAAAGGTATATAAAGGAGGAAAAATGAAAAAAATCTTTTTATTTTCTTTGCTTGTTTCTACTTGTTTCATGTTGACAGCAGGTTCAAAAATGCCAGGAAAAATGAGTTACGACGAGGCTGTTAAATATTGCAATGACAACAACTGGTCGCTGGCAACTGTTGAAGAATTGAAATCTTGGGCTGGCAGTTCTGAATGGTTCTGGGCTTATGAAGGCAAAATCGTAAAACCAAAGAATGGCAGTGTTTCAAGCAGTGCTTCATCAAGTAAATACTTGGTTCGTTGTGAAGGAGAAACATATCCAGCATATGCTTTTCCGCCACAAGCGCAACCACAACACTAATTTATGGAGGAAATTATGAAAAAAATCGCTTTTATTCTGTTTGTTTTAGTTAGTTTGGCATCAACATCTCTTTTCGCAGACAGCCCTATTTGCGGAAGTGCACACAATAGAGGATATGCAAATAGCGATTCTGAATGTGAAAAAATTTGTAAGAAAAGACGTACCTACACAGGACATTTCATTCAGGATTATTACGGACAAAAAGTTTGTTGTTGTCAGTGGGAATAATCAACAATCAAGAATCAAGTATTAAAAATTCAAGTAATTCCAGGAGGAATTTATAATGAAAAAGAACTTCTTTTTCATAGTAGCAATTACTTTTACAATCTTCTTTTCTGCGCAACTTTTTGCGGCCGATGAAAATTTAGATACTCAGGCTTGCAACTATGCAAAAAAGACAAACGATGTAAAAGTTTGGGAAACTTATCTTAAGAAATTTCCGACTGGATCTTGCGCTTTTCAGGCCGAGGCAGAAATTGCAAAAAGCAATTCCATTCAATGCGCAAGCGGTTGCAAAGATCCAATTACGGGATATATGTGGTCGAGCCTTGCTCCAACAGACCTTAATTGGAATGATGCAACCGCTTACTGCGAGAAACTTAATGAAGGCGGCAAATCAGACTGGATGCTACCGACACTCAATGTACTAAAAACAATCATTATAAAAGGTAAAAGCAAATTTGGAGACACTGGCCTATTCTGGTCATCATCAAGCAATGTCGAAGACGGGGCATGGGGTATAGGCTTCAGCATGGGATCTCTTTTCGGGAACGGAAAATCGTCAAAACACGGTGTCCGTTGCGTCAGATGGGAACATAAATAAACTGTTTCCGGAGTTTTCGATGGAAAAAACATTGTTTTTTATCATGTCGCTATCTTCGGAATTTTGTACCTGTCTCTTCCCTAAAAAACTCTATGCCGTAGAGAAACTCAATCCAGAGAATTCTGTCAATGACTAGAGTGCTATATGTAATGAGGTTGGTAAATACCAGAATATTAACGCTCAAATTTTTTGATAAGTGCTAAACTCTGAATGAAAAAAATTTTTTTTGTATTTCTGATTTTCTCTGTTTTTGGTATAAATATTACCATGATTGGCAGCAATCTTATCATGGCCGGTGACCCTATTATGGCCGGCGACCCTATCATGGCTGGTGACCCGATTATGGCTGGTGACCCTATTATGGCCGGTGACCCGATTATGGCTGGTGACCCTATTATGGCCGGTGACCCGATTATGGCTGGTGACCCTATCATGGCTGGTGACCCTATCATGGCTGGTGACCCTATCATGGCCGGTGACCCGATTATGGCCGGTGACCCGATTATGGCCGGTGACCCTATCATGGCCGGTGATCCTATCATGGCTGGTGACCCTATCATGGCTGGCGATCCTATCATGGCTGGTGACCCTATCATGGCTGGTGACCCTATCATGGCTGGCGATCCTATCATGGCTGGTGACCCTATCATGGCTGGTGACCCTATCATGGCCGGTGATCCTATCATGGCCGGTGATCCTATCATGGCTGGTGACCCGATTATGGGCGAAAACCAAGATATGGAAAACAACTTAGAAGATTCCATGAATATTGAATATGAACTCATCATGTAAAAGGAGGATTTTATGAGCGTGAGTTGGAAGTGTCCGAATTGCGGTACAAATGAGAACATTGGTAATTTCTGTTCGGAATGCGGTGCAAAAAGACCGGAAACCGAAACCTGGGATTGTCCTAACTGCGGCAATACCGGAATAAAAAGTAAATTTTGCCCTGAGTGCGGAGCAAAAAAGCCTGACTCTGGTGTTTGGACTTGCCCTAACTGCGGAACAAAGGATATTT
>Ga0310696_10003855_pt1 | contig 18563 bp, 14 predicted proteins | sample AusTroGonzalo_MG_4_FD_203885 | JGI IMG/M metagenome (GOLD analysis project Ga0310696, IMG submission 203885) | Bovine rumen microbial communities from tropical cattle in Woodstock, Queensland, Australia - Gonzalo_02 (v2) (version 2) | ecosystem: Host-associated > Mammals > Digestive system >...
CCTTTTTCAAACACTGCCAGCATTCGCATATCCGCACACACCTTTCCATTTCTGCAGTCCGCATCCGTTGCAGCCCTTCCTGCAGTCTCTGGTTGTTTCCGCCCGCAGGGCCTTTTCATTTTCCCGCCACAGGAACGACTTGGAAATTCCGCTGTTAATGTGATCCCAGGGAAAGATTTCGTCTTTTTCCCGCTCCCGGTTTGCGTAGAAAGCCGGATCCAGTCCGCATTCCTTAAACGCTTCCATCCATTTGTCGAACCGGAAGGTTTCGTTCCATCCGTCCAGGATGCAGCCTTTTTCGTACGCTTTCCGCAGCACCCTTCCCATCCGGCGGTCTCCCCGGGCAAAACACGCTTCCATAAAGCTGACATACGGCTCGTGCCAGTTGAAGGTTACTCCCTTGATGTTCAGTACCTTTTTCAGGTGTTCTGTCTTGGCGAACACGGTTTCAATCGTATCCTGCGGAGCCCACTGGAACGGGGTAAAAGGCTTCGGCACAAAAATGCTTACGCTCACCGTCACGCGAAGCCCGCGGGCCCGCTGATCCTTCGGTACTGCGAAATATTCGCCCACCACTTTCCGTGCCAGGTCCGCGATTCCGTCAAGATCCGCTTCCGTTTCCGTCGGCAGACCGTCCATGAAATACAGCTTCACACTGTTCCATCCGCCGCTGAACGCATCCCGCACCTTTTCCAGCAGGTCTTCCTCGGTCACGCCCTTGTTGATGACATCCCGCATCCGCTGGGTCCCGGCTTCCGGGGCAAAAGTCAGGCTTGTTTTCCGTACCTGCTGGGTTTCCTCCAGGCTTTCCTTCAGCACGCTGTCGATCCGCAGGCTCGGCAGGCTGATGGAAACCCGTTTTTCCTTCATGTTCCGCATCAGCGTGCGGATCAGTTCAGGCAGGCAGGTATAGTCGCCGCTGCTCAGGCTGCTCAGGCTGATTTCTTCATATCCTGTCGCTTCCTGCAGCTTTTCCGCCAGGTCCGTCAGTTTCTCCAGGCTTCTTTCCCGTACAGGGCGGTATAGCATCCCTGCCTGACAGAACCGGCATCCCCGGGTACATCCGCGCATGATTTCCAGCATAATCCGGTCAAAGATCACTTCTGTATAGGGCACAGGGATCTCTTCCGGGTAATAGGTATTGTTCAGGTCCACAACCACACGTTTTTTTACGGTGGCCGGTGCTTCCGGGCAGTTCGGTGTCACCGCGCGGATCCGCCCGTCTTCCTCATAGGTCACATCGTACAGGGAGGGTACATAAACGCCTTCCAGTTTCGCCAGTTCCCGCAGGCATTCTTCCCGGGCCCATCCCTCTGTCTTCCGCCGGAGGATCACCCGGTTCAGTTCCGTCATCACGTCCTCGCCGTCACCGATCATGAACGCGTCAATGAAAGGTGCCAACGGCTCGGGATTGAATGCGCACGGCCCGCCTGCTACAACGATGGGGTCCTTCTCTCCCCGTTCGGTACCTTCCAGCGGAACGCCACCCATTTCCATCATCGCCAGGATGTTACTGTAGCTCATTTCATACTGCAGCGTAAATCCGATCACGTCGAACTCGTTCAGCGGCCGCCGGCTCTCCATGGAAAGCAGTGGAATCTCATCTTTCTGCATCAGTTCGATCATGTCGGTCCATGGCATAAAGAAGCGTTCGCAAAGGCTCCAGCTTTCGCGGTTAATCAGTCCGTACAGGATCTTGAGGCCCAGATGGCTCATTCCGACTTCATAGGTGTCCGGAAAGCAGAATCCGAAGTGCAGCGGCGTCTCATCCCATGCCTTGACCATCGTATTCATTTCCCCGCCGGTGTACCGGGGCGCCTTCTGCACTTTTTCCAGGGCCATTTCAAACTTTTCGCAGTAGTCCATGATTTCCTCACTTTACAGGTGTCCAGTATTTCTGCTGATAGTAATCCGTAATGCAGTAGGTCAGCTTGCATTTTTCCGGATTCTTCACATAGGCGTATCCGATCGTCGTCCTGTCTCCCAGCACAAAAGGATCCCCAAGGCGGTAGCTGTCCTGGTAGTTCCCGTTGTAGTCCACATAGTCGCATACGATCTGGATCTTATCGCCCTTGCCGATGCCGATCAGGTTCTTTGCCTGTGTTTCTGTTTCCCCGTTCGTATAGACCGGTTCAGCGCCTGCGATATATCCGTCCGGATTCTCCTTGTCAAAAACGAGAATCAGGTTCGCGCGCACATCGTTTACGATCGCGGGAACATATCCGATTTCAGCGTAACAGTCGCTCTGTTCAATCGTGGCGATCCGGTAATACGGCACTTCCTGCAGGTCGATGGACAGCCAGGTGCCGTCGAACTCGTAGATCAGGTCATTCCCTTCTGTTTTGATGAAAGGATCAAACCCCATGTTGATGTAGCCCTTGCCGTCGTCGAAAAACAGGTTCTTCTGGATGTCAATGATGTTGTCTTTCTGTTCCTGCGTGAAGGTAATCCTGTCGTTCTTCCACTGCAGGTTGCTCGGATCAAAGTGGTTTTCCTGGATATAGGCCGCGGCCTTCTGCGCAGTCATACTCCGGCCCATCAGCAGATCCAGGATGCTTCCGGTGCTGCCGGAGGAAGATCCGCCGCTGTAATACCCCCCCAGCAGGCTTTCCAGCCCGCCGCCGGAGTAGGTGTTTCCGATACTTCCATAGGAGCTTCCGCCGCCCATCAGACTCTCCATCAGTCCGCTCATAGCATTGCTGCTGCCATAGGACTGGGGAGTGCTTCCGCCGCTCAGCTGGCCGCTGACTTCCAGGCTGGCGAATTCCTGGATACACCGGGTGTATTCGTCATCCATGCCAATCGCCTTGTATGTGGAAATGATCTGACTGACTTTGGAAGTCTTCTTATAGGGGAAATAGATGCTCAGGCCGTAGGCATTGCTGATGCCGCCGCCGGTGCGGTTGTATTTGATGGCACCTTCCAGCGCTTTTGCCAGCTGGGAGCTTTCGCTCGTTCCCAGGTTCTTCGCAAAATGAATCAGGTCAATCTGGTCAATCTTGCTGCTCTGCGCAAATTCACGGGTCTTGCTCCTGGCGCTGGAAACCTTTTTGTACTGTTTGTTCTGGATCAACTCGTTCGTTTCAACGCTGAAATCCTTCAACTCCGTGGGAACCGTCGCGGAAAGCTCCGCCAGGTCCACAACGCTCAGCGTCGTCGCCTGGCCGCGTGCCTGCCGGTTGCTGACTTCCACGAAATCATCCACGATCGTCTTGCCGATCTGGACCGTGTTCATGCTGGAATTGGCGCTGAGCTTGTTCAGCCAGTTGGTGTAGTACCATCCGGTACCGGGTTCCGTTTCCTCGCTGGCAATCATATAGTCAGCGTACTGGCTCAGCATCAGCCCGTTCTCCACCGTCGCCATCAGGCATGTGTCAAATCCGATGAAGTCAAACTTCACGCCGGCACTCTTCAGCGCTTCGTTGATCCCGGCCAGCGTCATGGTCTGTCCCTTGCCGTAGCGCTCGTCGTATCCGTAGCCGCTCACGCTTCCGCCACCGTGATCCCACAGAATCAGGACCATCCGGTTCGCCGGATAATTGGCGTTTCCATATTTGATGAAGGATGCCAGTGTGGAAGGACTGGTCATACTGGCGTTTCCGTCGTTCTCCACCAGCCGCGTCAGGCTTCCGTTCTCAATCTTGTAAATCTGATTGGCATTGGCGCTCACCACATTGTTTTTCCATTTGCGGGCCCCGCCGGTGTAGACAAGCAGGTTGATGCTGTCGCTCAGGTTCGCATTCACCATTTCCTTCAGGTCGCTGGTAGCCATGCCGTTCTGGCTTTCCAGGTCTGCACCGCACATGTAAACCATCACCGTGACAGTGTCTTTCTTCCCGCCCTTGATGACGGTATATTTATCACGTGCCTTGCTGCTGACCGTTGTATCCACATCCGGGGTATTGTTGTCCATACCGGTTGTGAAATACTGGCTGCTGCTGGAGGCAGTTACATTCCCGCTGCTGCCGCCGCCGGTCAGTCCGCTGAGCATTCCGTTGAAATCATAGGCGGAGCTTCCGCTGCTGCCGAGGAAGCTGTTCAGCAGGTTCATGATTCCGCTTCCGGAACTGCTGCTCTGCGTCTGTGTCTGTGTCTGCGAAGTGGTGGCGGTATTGTTCAGGTTCAGCGTATTGCTGCTAGTGTTGTTGTTTCCGCCAAACAGATTTCTCCCCAGGAAAAAGAGACCCACAAAAACGATCACCATCAGGATCAGTTTGCCGCCACCGCCGCCCATGGAAGACCCGGTACGCTGTCCCTGTCCGGAACTTTGGGTGCTCTGGGTCGGACGGGTATAAACCGGCCGCTGGGCGCTCTGCGCCGGACGCTGCGCCGACTGCTGGGGACGCTGCGTCTGTCCGAAGGAACCGGACTGCGGTCTGGTCTGTCCATAGGAACCCTGCCCGGTCCGTGCACTGCTTTGTCCGAATGGATTGGACTGCGGTCTGCTCTGTCCCGCAGTCGGAGTTGGACGCTGTGCGCTTTGTCCGAACGGATTCTGTGCGGGGCGCTGCGCCGGCTGGCTCGCAGGCTTCCGGAATGCGCTCTGGGGTGCCTGCTGGCTGCTGTCGCCCACCGGGCCAGTACCCAGGCCTTCACCCTTCTTTTCTATGCCTTTACCGGTACCGACGATGGTTTTTCTTCTGGCATGCGGCTTATTCTGATCGTCCATGATTGCTCTCTCCTTTTCCCGTTTTGCATGGAATCCTTTTATCAGATCATCTGAACCGGTTCAAACCCTTTTGCTTTCACAGCTTCTTTCAGCACGTCATCCGCAACATCTTCCGCCAGGACAATCTTCGCGGTTTTCGCTTCCAGGTCCACTTCGGCCGCGGTGACGCCCGGTACGGCCTGCAGCGCTTTTTCCACGCTGGCCTTGCAGTGCATGCATTTCATTCCCTCGATGACCATTTTCTTTTCCATAGTTGTGTCCCGTCCTTTCTTTCCGAATGATTATGTGGTCAGTATTTCTTCGTCGCCTGGGTGTGTTTCTTCCGGCTCGTTTTCATTCTCCGGCAGCGGAGGCAGGTCTTCCAGCCCCTGAATTCCAAAGTGGCTGAGGAACTTGTCCGTCGTCCTGTACAGGATCGGACGGCCGATGGTGTCTTTCCGGCCGGCTTCCTCTATCATGCCCTTCAGGATCAGGCTCTGCAGGCTGTAGTCGCATTTTACGCCGCGAACCTGTTCCACTTCGGCACGGGTCACAGGCTGCTTGTAGGCGACAACTGCCAGCGTTTCCATTGCTGCCTGGCTCAGGCTCTGCTGCTGAACCGGCTGCAGCAGCCGCACCACGTCCTCTGAATACAGCGGCCGGGTGGCAAGCTGTACATTTCCGCCGAACCGTTTCAGCAGAAATCCCCGCTGCTCGTAGTCGTATTCGTCCTTCATTTTGTTCAGGACGCCTGTCAGTTCCTTATCGGAGATCTGGAGCGCCCGGGCCAGGTCTTTAACGGCAACCGCTTCCCCGGCAACGAAAAGGATCGCTTCAATGCGGCCCTTGATGTTTCCTTCCCGGTTTTTCTCCTGCTCGCTCATGTTCCGGCATCCTCTCCGGCAACGGTCGTCAGATCCGTTTCCTTCTTTGGTTTGTATTTCCCGTAAATCAGTTCTATTTCGCCGTAAATCGATTTCTGCCGGATGTGCATCTGCCCGAGTTTCAGCAGCTCCAGCACCGCCAGGAAATAGGTGACAACGGCTTCCTTCGTCGGAGCATCCCGGAAAGCATCCTCGAATTTCATGCGCTTTTTTTGTTTCACGCTCTGCAGCAGGTTCAGCATGCATTCCTGCACTGTGTGGACGTCGCGGCGGATATTTCTCGGCGCGTAGTGGTTGCTTTCCGGATTATCGTCCAGCGTCGGCTTTCGGTTCCAGATCCGGATAAATGCTTCTGTCAGTCCTTCCAGCGTGAGTCCGGTCAGTTCAAATTCCTGCGGCGGAAGCGGATATTCTTCCGGAAGCTTGGTGAATACGTGTTTCGCAGCTTCCTCAAAACTCTTCATGTTCTCTGCCGTTTCCTTGAACTGCTTGTATTCTTCCAGCCGGCGGATCAATTCCGTTTCCGGATCCTCTTCGGGCGGTTCTTCCGGTTTCGGGAGCATCGCCCGGCTTTTGATTTCCAGCAGCGTCGCGGCTACCACCAGGAAGTCGCTGCTCTCGTCCATATTCAAATCCGGGGCGTTCCGCACGATCTCAAGGTACTGATCGGTAATCTCACTCACGAAGATATCCCTGATATCAATCTGCGCTTTCCCGATCAGCGTCAGCAGCAGGTCCAGCGGCCCGTCGAAATCTTTCAGTTTAAATTCCCGTGTCAGCATACGTACCTACTTGTTCAGATAATATGTGCAATGAAATTGCTGAAGAATCCGAAAACCGCACCGTTCACGGTGCCAAGAAAATTGCTTAACAGGCCGCTCATGCAGATCACCAGAAACGCAATCTGGATGATGTTCATCGTACTGCGCTCCATAGCAAGCCTTCCCTTGAACACGAACATGTCCAGGAAACGGTATCCGTCCAGCGGCGGCACCGGAATCAGGTTGAAAATCGCGAGACCCAGGTTCATCTGCGCCAGCATCAGGAATAAGCGCTGCACGTACAGCATCCATTCGCATCCGGCCCGGACATTCGGAGATACGATATCGAAAACGCCGCCGTAAACCGCGTTCGGGAAAATCATATGGTAAATGTCCAGCAGATTGTTCTGCAGGCCTTTTTCCCGTGCGTATTCGAGCAGTTCCGGATCATACATGAATTTGCATAGGAGTGCGGATATGATCAGGCTCAGCAGGAACAGCAGCAGGTTCGTGATAATACCGGCAAGTGAAACCAAAATGTAGTCCCTCCTGAACCGCCGGAAATTCCGCGGATTGATCGGCACCGGTTTGGCCCAGCCAACATGCAGGAACAACATGCAGATCGTTCCGATCGGATCCAGGTGCTTTAACGGATTCAGGGTCAGCCGTCCCAGCATCTTGGCCGTCGGATCTCCGCACTTGTAGGCGACCCACCCGTGGGCACATTCGTGGAGGATCAGGCTGAACAGTATCGCCACCGCAGTATAGGCCAGCGTAATCAACGTAGCGGAAGGATTGGTTGTCAGATCGTTGAACCATTGGGTAATGCCTGTAAACAAATTATCTCCCTGCCCTTCTCATCAGCTCTGCCTCGTCGATGGTTTCAATGCCAAGGCTCTGTGCTTTCGTCAGCTTGCTGCCCGCATCCTCGCCGACCACCACAAAGGCTGTCTTTTTGCTGACCGAGGAGGAAGCGTTCCCGCCGCAGGAGCGGATCAGATCTTCCGCCTGTTTCCGGCTCAGCGTCGGCAGCGTTCCCGTAACCACGATCGTCATCCCGCTGAACACGCCCTCCCCTGCGTGATCCGGCTCCTTCGGCTGAACCCCGGCTGCCAGCATCGCGTCGATCATTGCGTTGTTTTCCGGAAAACTGAAGTATTCCGTAATGCTGCCGGCCACGGTATCTCCGATATCCGGCAGTGCGGTCAGCTTCTCCGCATCGGTGTTCCTGAGATTCTCCAGCGATCCGAACGCCTGTGCCAGGTCCCGGGCGGTTTTTCTCCCCACATTCGGAATTCCCAGTGCGAAAAGGAAAGCATCCAGCTCGCAGTGCTTGCTTTTTTCCAGGGAATCCCCCAGATTTGCCGCCTTCTTTTCCTTGAATCCGTCCAGCATCAGGAAATCCATCGGCGTCAGGCTGTACAGGTCCGCCGGTTCCCGGATGCCCGCCTGGTCATATAGCTGTGCGGCGGTTTTTTCGCTCAGCCCTTCGATGTCCATCGCTTCCCGGCTGGCGAAATGCGCGATTCTCGCAATGGCCTGCGGCCGGCAGCTTTTCCGGTTCATGCAGAACAGATGCGCTCCCCGGCTGACCAGCAGGCTTCCGCACGCAGGACAGATTTCCGGTTTTTCAATCGGCCGTTCATCCGGCTGAATGTCCCCGGCCCTGCCCATGATCTCCGGAATCACGTCGTTGCTTCTCCGGATCCATACATTGCAGCCGATGGCTACATCCTTCCGCTGGATGTCTCCCAGATTGTTCAGCGTGGCTTTCCGCACGGTCACGCCGTAGAAATCCACGGGCTCCAGGTGCGCTAGCGGTGTAAGTTTCCCGGTTCTGCCCAGCTCCCAGGTAACATCCAGCAGTTTTGTAACGGCTTCTTCCGCCTCAAACTTGTAAGCCACAGCCCAGCGCGGGAACTTTTCCGTAAAGCCCATCTGCTCCCGCAGCGTGCTGTCGCCGATCTTGATCACAACGCCGTCGATCAGCCAGTCGAGGGACCCGCGTTTTTCCTCGATCTGGCGGATGCATTCTTCCAGTTCTTCCCGTCCCGTTCCGCTGCCGAGGTACGGACTGACCTGGAATCCGTTTTCCCGGAGGAAATTCAGCATTTCCGGCTGTGTTTTGTACGGGGGATGGTCAATGGTGCCGATCTGGTAGAAAAACGCGTCCAGGTGGCGGCTGGCCGTCACTGCGGGATCCAGGTTGCGAAGCGCGCCCGCTGCGGCATTCCGCGCATTTTTCAGTGGCGCTTCCGGATGCTCCCGGTTGTATTTCTCCAGTGTGCTCAGACGCATGATGCATTCGCCCTGAACCTCCAGGAGGCCCTGGTAAGGGATCTTCCGCGGAACCGTGTGGATGGTCATGGCCTGCGGCAGAATCGCCTCCCCCTTCACGCCGTCGCCCCGGGTGGCCGCCTGGATCAGTTCGCCATGATCATAGGTAAGATTCAGCGTCAGGCCGTCAAATTTGTATTCCACGTAATACTGCAGGTTGTTCCTTCCGGCCAGTTTTTCCGTCCGGAGGATCCATGCGTCCAGTTCTTCCAGGCTCTGCACTTTGTCCATGCTCCACAGCCGGTTCAGGTGCACATGTTCTTCGAAGCCTTTCAGGGTTGTGCCGCCGACTTTCTTTGTGGGGCTGTCCGGCAGGCTTTCTCCCGTTTCGCTTTCCAGCCGCCGCAGTTCGTCATACAGCTTGTCCCACTGCATGTCGGACATGTACGGGTCATCCAGCACATAATAGGCATAGGAGGCTTTGCTGATCTCCGCGATCAGTTCTTCCATCCTTTTCTTCTGCTCAGTGTTCATTCCTCTTCCTCCAGGCGGATAATCGGGGCAATGGACAGCGCCAGTTCCTTTTCTGCGCCATCGTCAAACTGAATCCGGACCCGCGCGTCCTTTCCGTTTCCCCATACTTTCCCGACCGTTCCCTTGCCGAATTTCGGATGGCGTACGCGGTCACCCGCTGCGAACAGGGATTTCAGCGAGGAATCTTCCATACTCCGGGCTGCGCTCTGTACCGTCGTTCCGAACCCCTTCTGAACACCGGGAATATGATTCAGGTCCATTCCCTTGAAAGTAAGCTTCGGTTTTCCGGGAATCGGCACGGATTTCGGCTCCGCCGGGATTTTCACCGGTGTCCTTCCGTACCCCGTTCCGGAGCCGCCGGCAAAACCGGTTTCGTTCCGGCTTCCGCCTCCGAACCGGTCCGGTCCGGCCTGGCTGAAAGTAATATCCATCAGTTTCGCCGGTATTTCCTTCATGAAGCGGCTCGGCGGATTGTGGCTGTACTGGTTGTAAAGCATCCGTTCTGTCGCGTAGGACAGGAAAAGCCGTTTCCTCGCCCGGGTAATTCCCACATACATCAGCCGGCGTTCCTCTTCCAGCCGGTCTTCTTCCGCCATGCTGCGCATGCTCGGGAAGATGTTTTCCTCCATTCCGGGAATGAAAACATTGTCAAATTCAAGGCCCTTCGCACTGTGAAGCGTCATCATGGTCACATATCCTTTGCTGTCCGTTTCCCGGTCCAGGTCCGTCACCAGCGACACGTTTTCCAGGTAACCTTCCAGCGTGGCGTTTTCTTCGCTTTCCGCGTATTCGCGAAGGGAGTTCCGGAACTCGTCAATATTGCCGATCCGGTCCCGCGCCTCATCCGTATCTTCCTTCCGGTACTGTTCCTCCAGTCCGGTCTTTTCAATCAGCGTATCAACGAATTCTGTCAGTTCCATGCATTCCTTCATGGCGCCAAGCAGCGTCATCATCCCGAAGAAGGCGGATACGCTGGCCCGCGCCCGGGATCCCAGGGATTCCGGCGGATCGTTCAGTACGCCGTATACCGGCACACCCCGTTCCGCAGCCGCCTCCGTCAGCGCCTGCACCGTCGTGTCGCCGATCGCGCGCTTCGGAACGTTGATAATCCGAGCAAGGGAGATGCTGTCCGCAGGATTTACAATCACGCGGAGATACGCAAGAATATCCTTGATTTCCTTGCGTTCATAGAACTTCTGTCCTCCAAAAACCTTATATGGAACGCCGCTCCGCATCAGCATTTCTTCCGGCAGGCGGCTCTGCGCGTTGGTGCGGTAGAGAATCGCAGTGTCGCCATAGTTCACGCCGGCGTTTTTCAGTTTTCGAATCTGCCCGGCAATCCACATGCTTTCATCATGTTCGTCTGCCGCACGGTAAACGGTGATTTTGTCTCCCTGTCCGTGCTCTGTCCAGAGTTTCTTGTCTTTCCGGCCATAGTTGTTTGCGATCACCTGGTTGGCTGCGTCCAGGATGTTTGAAGTGGAACGGTAGTTCTGCTCCAGCTTGATCACAACGGTATCCGGATAGTCTTTTTCAAAGTCCAGGATGTTCCGAATATCTGCGCCGCGCCATCCGTAGATGCTCTGGTCATCGTCGCCGACAACGCACAGGTTCCGGCTTTCTGCCGTCAGCAGGCGGATCATCTCGTACTGGGCCTTGTTGGTATCCTGGTATTCGTCCACCAGCACGTACCGGAACCGGTCCTTGTACTGCTGCAGTACGGGCGGATGGTCGGCAAACAGCTCCAGTGTCTTCAGCAGCAGATCATCAAAATCCAGTGCGTTCATGGTTCTCATCTTTTTTTCATATTCAACCATGACATCGTGAATCGTACTGCTCCGCCGGTCCCGCGGGGACTGATGGAACCATTCGTCCGGCGTAAGGAGCCGGTTCTTCGCATCGCCGATCTTGGATTTTGTTTCCCGCACCGGGATAAACGCATCGTCCAGGTTCAGCTGTTTGTAGATTTCCTTCAGTGCCCGGGTCTGGTCGTCGTCATCATAGATCACGAAGGAACGGCTGTATCCGAGCTTTTCGATATCCCGGCGGAGAATCCTCGCGCAGGTGGAGTGGAATGTGCTGATCCACGCGTTTCCCGCAGCTTCCTCTCCAATGAGTTCCTCCACACGGGTTTTCATTTCTTTTGCTGCTTTGTTTGTAAAAGTCAGTGCCAGGATGCTCCATGCGGGAACCCCGTGATCGATCAGGTTCGCGACCCGGTACGTCAGCGCACGGGTCTTCCCGCTTCCGGCTCCCGCCAGGATCAGCACCGGCCCTTCCAGCGTTTCAGCGGCCAGCCGCTGTTCCCTGTTCAGCTTGCTCAAGTCCATGCGCGGCCTTTACTCCTTCTCCATCTTTTCGAGAATCCGGTTGTATCCGTCCGCGCCATAGGTCAGCGCGCGGTTTACCCGGGATATTGTTGCACTCGAAGCGCCTGTCTGCTCGGCAATCTTCTGATACGTCTCCTTTTTCCGGAGAAGCTCCGCAACTTCCAGCCGCTGGCTGATACTCTTGATTTCGGGAATCGTACAGAGATCCTCAAAAAACCGGTATGCATCTTCCTCATCCCGGAGCAGGATCACTGCTTTCATCAATAAATCCGTCTGGTGATTCCTGATTTTTGGTTCAAACATCTCTGTATCCTCCATCGCAGGCCATTAAAATCCATTAAAATATTTTATCACAATAAAGTGTAAAAGACAAATCGGATTTCATCTGCAAAACGACTCTTCCGGGAGTCTCTGAAGGCTGAAAATGCTTGACTTTTCAGGGGTTATTGACTAAACTTGGAAAATAAGTTCAGGAGGTGCTGCTGCATGGTCAGGATGGAAGAAATCTTCGGTATCAATGTTTTTAACGATTCTGTTATGCGCCAGCGTCTTCCGAAGGAAACCTACAAGGCGCTGCATAAAACCATTGACGACGGCCGTCGCCTCGATCCGGAGGTAGCCAGTGTCGTTGCCAATGCTATGAAGGACTGGGCGCTTGAGCACGGAGCCACGCATTATACTCACTGGTTCCAGCCGCTCAATTCCGTCACGGCCGAGAAGCATGATGCTTTCATTTCTCCACTTCCCGGCGGTGCAGTAATCCAGGAGTTCTCCGGCAAGGAGCTTGTCCGCGGCGAGGCGGATGCTTCCTCCCTGCCCAGCGGTGGCCTGCGCTCCACCTTTGAGGCCCGTGGCTATACCGCCTGGGACCCAACTTCCTATGCTTTTATCAAGGATCATATCCTTTGTATCCCGACGGCATACTGCTCCTACGGCGGTGAAGCGCTGGACAAGAAAACCCCGCTCCTCCGCTCCATGGAAGCCCTGAGCAAACAGGCCGTCCGTATCCTGCAGCTCTTCGGCCGGATGGACGCCACCCGCGTCACGCCCACCGTCGGGCCCGAGCAGGAATATTTCCTTGTGGACAAGGATCTGTTTGACCGCCGGAGCGATCTGATTTTCTCCGGCCGCACACTGTACGGTTCCCGCGCTCCCAAGGGACAGGAACTGGGGGATCACTTCTTCGGCACTATCCAGACCCGGGTTCAGGCCTTCATGGCTGACCTTAATGAGGAGCTCTGGAAGCTGGGGGTCCTTGCGAAGACGGAGCATAACGAAACTGCGCCCGCGCAGCATGAAATGGCACCGATTTACGCCATTGCGAATGTCGCCTGCGATCATAACCAGATTACGATGGAAATGATGAAAAAGGTTGCATTGCGGCATAACCTGGTCTGCCTGCTGGCTGAAAAGCCTTTTGAGGGTGTGAACGGCAGCGGCAAGCATAACAACTGGTCCATGTTTACCAATACCGGCTACAACCTTCTGGAGCCCGGCGACAGCCCGCATGAAAGTGCCCAGTTCCTGCTGTTCCTGACCTCCGTGATCAAGGCCGTTGACGATTATCAGGATCTTCTCCGCGCTTCCGTCGCGTCCGCCGGTAACGACCACCGCCTCGGCGGCTGCGAAGCGCCGCCCGCGATCATCAGCATTTTCCTCGGCGACGAACTGACCGAGATTCTGGACGCACTGGAAGCCGGTGCGGATTACAGCGGCCGTGAAAAAACTGAGCTCACCGTCGGGGTCCATGCCCTGCCGAAATTCCCCCGTGATACCACAGACCGAAACCGGACTTCACCTTTCGCCTTTACAGGCAACAAGTTCGAATTCCGTTCCCTGGGTTCCTCCGCCTCCATTGCCGATTCGAACGTCGTCCTGAATACAATTGTCGCCGAATCCCTGCGCCAGTTTGCGGATGAGCTGGAGAAGGCGGATGATTTCCGCAGTGCTCTGCATGAACTGATTGTCCGCACCATTCGGGAGCATAAACGGATCATTTTCAACGGCAACAATTATTCAAAGGACTGGGTGGATGAAGCTGCCCGCCGCGGGCTGCTTTCCCTGCCCTCCACCGTGGAGGCGCTTCCCTGCTACACAGCGGAGAAGAATGTGCGCCTTTTTGAAACCCATAAGGTCCTCTCCGCTTCCGAGCTCCGCTCCCGCAGGGAGATTGGCCTGGATTCCTATGCGAAAATGATCAAGATTGAGGCGGAAACCATGCTGATGATGGGCCGCCGTCAGATCCTGCCGGCTGTCATGAAGTATGCGGGCAGCCTGGCTTCTTCCCTCAACAGCCTGAAGGAAGCCGGCGCTTCCGTAATGAACGGCCCATCCCTCCTCTCCGGCCTTTGCGAAGGCATCGACCAGTTGAAGGATAATATGGATGCTCTGGCTGAAATTCTGAACAACAAGCCGGATCCAGAGTCGCCTGACCTTTCCGCCCGCTATATGCACGATCAGGTTCTCCCGGCCATGGTTTCCCTGCGCTACTGTGCAGATCAGCTGGAGCGCATTACAGACCGCTCCTGCTGGCCGTTCCCCACCTATGACGAATTGCTTTTCAGCGTACAGTAAACTCCCGGCACAATCAAAAAACCGGCGGATTTTTCCGCCGGTTTCTTTTGTATGAATGGATTATCCCTTGTAGCCGATCTCGTCCGCCAGTTTCTTTTCGATCACGACGGTGGCGTCCCTGTGCATCCGCATGAAGGTGCAGGGGCACTTCGGGTCGATCTTGTCTTCAATCAGCAGCTTGGTGGCAGCTTCCTGCTTGTTGCCGCTGATGATCATCAGCAGGCGCTTCGCCCGCATAATGTTGCCCATACCCATCGTCACCGCATGGGTGGGAACGTCTTCCTTGCTGGCAAAGAAACGCTTGTTCGCTTCGATGGTGGAATCGTCCAGCACTTCCTCATGCGCGCCGTCATATAGAGTTTCGCCAGGCTCGTTGAATCCCAGGTGACCGTCCGGGCCGACGCCCAGCACCTGGATCTCGATATCGGTCTTGTCCAGGATCGCGTTGAACTCTTTCAGGTTCGCCTTCACATCTCCGGTTCCCTTGGCAACATAGGTGTTGTTCTTGTCGATGTTGATGTGATCGAACAGGTTCGTATTCATGAAGTAGCGATAGCTCTGGTCATGTGTGCCTTCCAGGCCTACATATTCATCCAGGTTCACGCTGTGGATTTTGCTGAAATCAAGTCCCTCGTCCTTGCAGCGGCGTGCCAGTTCCTTGTACATGCCCACAGGGCTGCTACCGGTGGCCAGACCCAGCGTGCAGGTCGGATTCTCCCGCACGATCTTTTCAATCACATCTGCTGCCTTCCTGGCGCCGTCTTCATAGTTCTCCGCGATGATAACCTTCATGTTCATTTACCCCCCTTGGTATTTTTGAACTTTTTTATTCGTGTTTTTTGGCAATCGTTCCGTTGTTCTTCCATATGCTCTTCTCCGGTACGGTTCCACGTACGCAGGAGGTGGGATAAACATTGGAATCCCTGCCAATAATGGTACCCGGATTCAGGACGCTGTTGCAGCCAACCTCAACACGATCGCCGAGCATGGCGCCGATTTTCTTGAGGCCGGTTTCAATCTTCTCTTCTCCGCATTTGACAACCACCAGCAGCTTGTCGCTCTTGACGTTGGAGGTGATGGATCCGGCGCCCATATGGCTCTTGTATCCGAGGATACTGTCACCGACATAATTGTAATGGGGCACCTGTACATTGTCAAACAGGATAACATTCTTCAGTTCCGTGCTGTTGCCGACGACACAGTTGTCCCCGACCAGCGCGCTGCCGCGCACAAATGCGCCGGGACGCACTTCGGTCTTGTGGCCGATAATGCACGGAGCGCCGATGTAGTTATTGGGATAAATCACCGCGTCCTTCGCGATCCAGACATTCTCGCTGACCTCGTCAAATTCATCCTTGGGCAGCTGCGGGCCGATCTCCAGGATGAACTCCTTGATTTTCGCCAGCGCTTCCCATGGATAAACCGTATTCTCCAGCAGGGATGCTGCCCGGGTATGGGTCAGGTCGTACAGGTCTTTTGTCTTCAGCATTACTTTTTCACCTCGATCAGGTGGCCGCTGTCCTTCATGGATTCAATGATCGCGTCCACGTATTTCTCGCATTCCTCAACAGTGCCGGCTTCCGCCATAACGCGGAGTACCGGTTCGGTGCCGCTCTTGCGCAACAACACGCGTCCGCTTTCTCCCAGCGCTTCCGTGCATGCATTCACGGCATCCATAACCTTCTGGTCCGCCAGCGTGCCATCCTTGTCGTCCACCTTCACATTCTTCAGCACCTGCGGATACATCTTGCATCCATCCGCAAGAACAGACAGCGGCAGCTGTGTATCCATCATAACGCCCATCACCATGATAGCGGTAATGATACCGTCACCGGTCCGGGCATGCTTCCGGAAAATGATGTGGCCGCTCTGCTCGCCGCCGATCAGGTGATCATACGCTTTCATATTTTCGTATACATAGCGGTCGCCGACAGCAGTCTTTTCATAGTTGATTCCGGCAGCATCCAGCGCCTTGTACAGGCCGAAGTTGCTCATGATTGTCGTGACGACGGTGTTGCTGGGCAGCTGGCCCTTGCTCTTCATGTACTTCGCGCAGATGTACATGATCTTGTCGCCGTTGACTTCGTTGCCGTTTTCATCCACAGCCAGGCAGCGGTCCGCGTCTCCGTCAAAGGCAAAGCCGACATCCAGCTTGTTTTCCTTCACGAAGCTCTTCAGGCTTTCCAGGTGGGTGCTGCCGCAGTCCTTGTTGATGTTGATTCCGTCGGGCTTGTCATGGATGACATAGGTTTTCGCGCCCAGAGCATTGAATACCGCAGGTCCGATCATCCAGCTTGATCCGTTGGAGCAGTCCAGCGCAACCTTGTGATCGTCAAATGGGCGGATGGCCAGGTTGGTCAGGTAGCCGATGTAGCGGTTCCGTCCGGTATAGAAGTCCACCGTGCAGCCGATCTTTTCCGCCACAGCAAAGGGAATCTCTTCCGTTTCGCCGTCGATGTACTTCTCCACCTCGTTCTGGAGGTCGTCATCCATCTTTTCGCCGTTGCCGTTCATCAGCTTGATACCGTTATCATAGAAAGGGTTATGGCTGGCGGAAATCATCACGCCGCAGTCAAACCCCTCGGTCCGGGTGATGTAGCTGACACAAGGGGTTGTCGTCACGTGCAGCAGGTACACGTCAGCACCGGAAGACGTAATCCCGGCAGCCAGGGCGTTCTCATACATATAGGAAGAACGGCGCGTATCCTTTCCGATGACGATTTTTGCTTTATCGTCCAGATGCTTTTTCGCGAAATACCAGCCAAGGAAACGTCCCGTTTTGAATGCATGTTCAGCGGTCAGGTTTTCTCCGGCTTTTCCGCGGAAACCGTCCGTTCCGAAATATTTGCCCATAAAACACCTCCGAAATTTGATCGTTTTTCTGCAGGCTCCCCCATTGGACCGTCGCGCGCAGATCAGATGTATTATAACGTCTTATTTTTCCTTTGTCAACAGCAGAAAAAAAGCTGCCTGCCAGGCAGCCCGAATCATTATCTGATAAGGTTTTATTCCGTTTTTTCTTCATTGCCTTCCGGCAGGCATTCCTGTTTCCCTTCCGGATTTTCAGGCATTCCCGCCAGCAGGCGCCGCTTCTTTTCCCGATTCACGAGAATCCGCTCCAGGATAACCATCCCGACGCCGACAATCAGGAACAGGTAGAAGGTGAAGAACCGCCAGGTCAGCAGCGCCATACCGATGATGCCGCTGTGGAAGATTCCCCTGAAATAGACCAGGAAGCCGCCTTCCTGCGCGCCGCTGGCACCCGGCAGGGGCGTATAGCTCGCACTCAGGTAAAGCAGGCAGCTCAGTGTCAGCACCTGGTACCAGGGGGTGCCCTTCTGGCCGAACGCGTAATATGTAAATACAACCGTGGCAAAAAGCCCCAGCAGGCTGATAAAGCTGCACGTAAACTGGATCATGATCTGGCCCGGCCGCTTCAGCAGGTCCCGCATTGCCTTGTTGTAGGTGTCCAGAACCTCCGTGATCTTTTCAATCATGGCTTCCTTATTCTTAAGCAGGTGCATTTTATGCAGGAGGCAGGCCAGCCAGATGAAGAACCGCTGCACCCACATGCGCTTCCATGTCGCGAGGATCACCAGCGGCACCGCTGAAAAATTGATCAGCCACCCGATCCGGACGAGCCATATGGCGCCCTGCAGCTGTTCATACACGAAAGTCCGGTTGCACAGGAAAAGCACCAGGCCCATCGCGGAGACCATGAACTGGTTGGTGAAAAAGCGGATGGTAACGGCCATCGTCCCGTACCCTACCGGAATCCCTGCCTTCCGAAGGGAGTTTACCTGCATCGGCTGGCCGCCGGCGGCGCTGGGTGTGATATTGCTGTAGTAGAAGCCAATCAGGGAGACGTTGATTGATCGCCCCACGCTGATATCAAATTTTTCCCGGCGAAGGTAGCACCAGTAATTCAGTCCGTCGAACACCACGCAGACAATCCAGCACCCGAAGATGCCCGCCAGCCACCAGAAATCCATCTGTTGGATGGCGTTCATCGCATCCTTCAGTTCTGTATTGCTGAACGCAATAATCACCACAGCGGTAATAGAAGCCACAATGAACAGAAAACTCAGCGTTTTTTTGAGCTTCGTTGACATGCCTTCCTCCCGCTTCCGCTGCAATGCGTAATCATTAAAACCAAACTGAATTATTTTATCTTATTTTCATATATCTGTCAAAGCCGGCAGCTCAGCCTTCGGATGGCTGAAACCGGAATCCTTCAAAATCGAACCGGCTTCCGGGAAGGAAGACAAAGGTGACCTCGCACATACCGCCCGGCGTATGCAGCCGGAAATACTGCTCATCCTCCCCGTTCCCGATGAAATCAGCAACTGCGTTTTCCGTCTCTCCCGCTTCGTTCCGGAACCGGACCGTGATCGCATTCACCTGCAGCTCCGTTTTCCCGCGGATCATCAGTGTCCATTCCTTCCCTTCGCCGAAATCCATCCCTTCGTAGCACAGGGAAACGTTGTTGCCGATCTTCCTTACCGCTTTCCCGCTGATTTCAAAAGAATCGCCGTAGATGGTGTCTGCTTCCCCG
>Ga0310696_10003856_pt1 | contig 18563 bp, 17 predicted proteins | sample AusTroGonzalo_MG_4_FD_203885 | JGI IMG/M metagenome (GOLD analysis project Ga0310696, IMG submission 203885) | Bovine rumen microbial communities from tropical cattle in Woodstock, Queensland, Australia - Gonzalo_02 (v2) (version 2) | ecosystem: Host-associated > Mammals > Digestive system >...
GGGACATACCCTTCGGGAAGATTTTCTTCGTGTTCATAATCAGATTCTTTCTTAAAATATTCATCTACCTTATTTTCTTCCACTGCCTTTATCAATGGATCTATGCCCCCACGGCCAAAGTGATTTTCATCTTTTTTATACTCGTCCGTGGCACGCAAGAACGAATCAAGATATTTCTGTGACGGTTTCACAAGACGTAACATTTTACACACCCTTATCAAATTTTATAATCGACATTATTTCTGGCAATTCATTTGAAATAAAATGACCACGTCCAGAAAACCAGTGTACACGAACAGACGGCATGTTTTTAATTATTTTGTCAGCACTGCTTAAAATATATGGCATATCATCATTTGAAATTACCAAATCTATACCATTTTTTGTTCGTCGAACCATACCATCCCGCAAATCAGTATCACCATAAAAATTAAACGGTTGAAAACCTTCGACGTCTAACCAAGGAGCGACCAAAACAATTTGTCTAACCCGCAATTCAGGGTGCAAAACCATATATTTCATGATAAAACCGCCACCAGCAGAATGACCAACAAGCACAGTATCTTCATTTATGTCCTGACGATTCATTATATTTTCCCATTCATTGTATTGCATAAACATAACGTGTGCATGCGGAAATTTTGGTATTTGCATAACAACATCATGGTCTGCTTCAACAGTGAATTGAAGCCAATCTTTCCACGATTTTATTGGATTATAAATTTTATTATACCAATCTAATTCTGGTGGCATAACCCCATGACAAAAAACAATATTCATCCCAACCCCTTAAAATATTTTCGTAAGTTTTTCCTTTATTGATTCATCAATATCTTTTGCTTGTAAATGCTGGTGTATTTTGCCTTTTTCAAATTCATTAAAAAAGCATTTACGGTTATTTAACACAAAGCCAATTTTAACAATTTCCACATCCGTTTCTTCGGGTAATAAAAAATCCTTGGATGAAAGCATATAGAAATCCAACTTGTTTTCTTTACTTGAATATTCTGCAAAGTTTTTATTTAACACCTTTGTTTTCTTTAATATCACATCTTTGTTGTTTATGGATACCACGGCATAATCTTTGTATAACTTTACATCCGTTGTTTGGTTTATATCATCCACACCGTTGCACAACATACCTTTTTCCACAAACACCGGATCTTTGCCGCAAGCACAAACTCCAAATAAAATCGGTAACACATATAAAAGTCTCATTTCTTTACTTTTTCCCTGGTAACACATGAAATTATATCATACTTGGTATTACGAACCAAATATTTTCACCACACATATTCTCTTCTTTGTTTGATTTTTTATGAAAATATATTATGCTTGTTTTGTAAATATGGAGTTCCCGATGCCGACAATAAAAATCCTTCAAAACGAAATATTTGGAAACTTACTTGGTAGTGGTTATGCCGCTGACATTTCCAAAACCGATATTCTGACACGCAATTATCTTTTGAAATATACCCCTAAATACGAGTACGATCGTCCATTTTTCAAGAATCTTGAACACGATTATATTGCACGTTATACAATGTTGCAACTGCCCAAAGATTCGAACCATGTTTTTCTTTCTAAAAAGGGACGTGGTGATGCATACCTTGGAATTTCATTGCGACTTTCTGATGTAATACCAGATGATAAAATTAGGAACTTAATGGAACGCGTACTTGATTCTTTACGCGACAGTGTATATAAACAGACCCCAAAAGGCGATTTACAATTTTTAACCGAAAATTTATATGGCGAAGCACTTGCACTTTACACGGAATCTTTGGTAAAAAATATAAAACATTTTAATAATCGGGAAATCGGCGCTAATCGTATCAAAAATATTTTTGATACACTTGATAATTCTGTAAAAAATCAACAACTTCAAAATTATTCTGTGTACCGTTTTACAGATGATGATTCGTGTGCAAAAACAATAAAAGAATTGAAAAATATTGGCATTGAAAATTATGATGTCATGTTTAACGATACTATCGTGATATCAAATGATGAAAAACAAAAATACATTGAACAACTATATGAAAAAAATAAAACTATTTTATTAAAAATGCCAAAACAAAAATCTTATTAAAAAACCGCCTATACGGCGGTTTTGTTTACTTTTTTATCGGTTGATAACACTTTGATTCATCATCTTTTAAACAACACGCAAATTTTAAGTTACCCAAATCTTTAAACTTTTCTCCGTCACAACAACCAAACTTATTGGGGTTCACATCACCGGGACACAAACCCTTGGTTGCAGATTCAGCGCGTTTTATTTCCATCTCCTTTTGCTTTTGTTCCGCAGAAACAGGCGCTTCCTCAACAACCTCTACAACATCTTCGGTAACCGCTTTTTGTTTTTTCTTCTTTTTCTTTTTTGGTTTTTCTACCACTTCTTCTTCAACAACTTCTTCCTCTATTGGTTCTTCTATCTGAGGCATAGCATTGTTAAGATTTCTTACAGGACGGGCGCGACTGCTACGAGCACACTGACCACGTTGCTTTTTAAGCAAGTTATCCAATTCTTCTTGCAAATCAGGATTCGCATTTACTTGGGCTCGTAATTCTGATATTTTCACTTTAATATCGTCACAGGTCATACGTGCCACAACACGCCCTTCGGCCGTTGGGATATCTTCTTCATCATCCTCGTCTTCATAATCTTCATCTTCTTCGTCTTCTATATCTTCGACATCATCATCGGCAATCGCCCACATGACCGCACAAGGTGTAAAAGCCAAAATCCCCAAAGCCGCAAGTAAAACCTTCCAATTCATCGCCCATCCTTTTTTCTAAACAGGTCACTTGATTATATTATTCTTCTATTATATGTTGTAATTCCATAATAAAATCAACACCTGGATTTATTAACCTTTCTGCTTTTTGCAAATATTTCTTCGCTTCGTTGCGCATTTGAAGTTTTTTATACACATCAACCCTTTCACGCACAACACTTTCATTCATACCGCTATCCGGAAGGACACCATCCGCAATTTGCAATTGGTTATATGCCATCTGCTTATAATTCTGAGCATTTTCTGGACAACCTTTTTCCATAAGCATAACATAAACTTCGGTATTTGATGTATAACACTTGTTTTTCATGATTTCGACTGATGTACCATGATACGGAGAGTCATAATCATGTTCACAATCGCGAATCCGTCCTAAAAGCGTTTGTTCTATTGTTTCACATGCACGGTTTGGTTCATTTACATATGTCGCCCGCAAAGCGTTTGCAACACTTTCTTCGTCAATTGCTAATTCTTTAAACTTTTCTTGGTTTTCTTGACAACCTTGTGATACTAATAAAGCATAAATTCTTGCGTTTTCATGGTGATCACCTTCACTTAAATGTTCACCAATATTTACGCGTTGCAACAAAGCGTCTTCGCGCATTTCACATGAATTTTTTCTTTTTTGTAAAATATCGTATATACGATGTAAACTACCAGATTTGGCTTGGGTGATCGCTGTATTGCGCCCCAAACGATTATTGTCGCCCCAAATTGAAAAACCGGCCATCATACCGCACAAAAACAAACCACCAAGCGCAACTGCCGCCCAAATTCTTTGTGAACGAGTACATAAAAAGCACGTTTCTTTATTTTCTGTTTTTTTCATTCTCTCTCCTTTTTATTTATTTTACTATACCATTTTTTATGGTGATACGTCTATCAGCACGATTTGCCAAAGACATATCGTGTGTGACAAATAACATAGCCATTTTATTCTTTCTTACCAAATCAAGCAAGAGTTCAAATACACTGATAGCATGATTTGGGTCCAAACTCCCCGTTGGTTCATCCGCAAGTAAAATATCCGGATTATTCGCAAGCGCACGCGCAACCGCCGCCCTTTGCTGTTCCCCACCAGACATTTGACCAGGCAAATGTGAAGCACGATGTGCAACATTTGCGGACTTTAACAATTTCATAGCCCTAAGTTCGGCAATTTCTTCGTCCACACCATTTGCCAACATCGGCAACATAACATTTTCAAGCGCAGTAAAATCCGCCAATAAATTGTGTCTTTGATAAACAAACCCCATTTTTTTACGGCGAATCATTGTACGCATTTCTTCATTCATTGTATGTACCGGTGTTCCAGAAACCAATATACTTCCACCAGATGGTTTATCCAACAACCCAACACATTGTAACAAAGTGGATTTACCCGAACCAGATGGACCAACAAGTGCAATGATTTCACCACGGTGTAAATCGAAACCGCCACCAGTTAAAATATTTAACGGTTGACCACCTTCTATAAAGGTCTTTTTTATATCACGAACAGACAAAACCACTTCGCCTTGTTTAGGTTTTGATAAAGAATTTAATATAGACGCCATTTGTTCTGTCCCTTGGTTATTCATTTCTTAACACTTCTACTGGATCGGTATTCGCCGCTTTCCATGCCGGATATATTGTTGCCAAGAACGCCAGCGCAATAGCGATAACCGCTATACCTATTACAGTTGTCGGCACAACACGTGACGGTAATTCAGATAAATAATACAATTCCGCAGGGAACAAATCACGCCCCGTTGCCCATTGAAAGAATTTTCGTATCGGTTCAACATATATAGCAACCAACACACCAAGTCCCGTTCCAAGCACCGCACCTATGACACCGATACTGGTTCCAGATAAAATAAATATACGCATCATTGAACGCCGTGATACACCAAATGTTCGCAACACAGCAATATCTTTTGATTTATCTTTTACCAACATAACCAATGAAGAAACTATGTTAAAGGCAGCAACTATAACAATTAACATCAAAATCAAAAACATAACGTTTGACTCGACTTGTAAAGCCCCGACAAAGCCGCGATTCAAATCACGCCAATCACGTACCACAAAACCATCAGGCAAAAATGAAGATAATGCCTCACGAACCGAATCCGTATCTTTCGGATCTTTTAAGAATAAATCTATGTGTGTAACCGAATTCCCAAGATTCAAATATTTTTGTGCGGTTTCAAGAGGCATAAAAACATAACCAGAATCATATTCGTACATCCCCATAAAGAATGCCGTTTTTACCGGATAAGACATGATACGTGGCATAGTTCCAAATGCGGTCGCCGTGGCACCATTAGCCGAAACAAGCGAAACATTTTCCCCCATCGCCACACCCAATGAACGAACCAAAGATGCACCGGCAACCAATTCTCCATCTTTGATTTCATTTAACGCCTTTCCGTACACACGCGTCCCCGTTGCGGTTTTTGCCTGTAAATCCCCCATACGAATACCACGTACCATGGCACCAGAATTATGTCCAGCAGCAGTCACCATAACCTGACCTTCGGCAATTGGAACGATTGAAGAAACCGATTTTTCAACCGTTTTACTACTGCGCATTTTTTCTATTAAGAAATCATAATCTGATATTGCACCATCTTGGTGATAAACCACCACATGGCCATTCATCCCAACAATACGAGAAAGCAAAGTGTCATGAAATCCGCCCATCACCGACATAACAACAATAAGGGTTGCGACCCCAAGCATAATACCAATCAAAGACACCCACGATACCACCGAACCAAAACCACGACGTTTGGCACGTAGATATCTGAATGCTATTTTTCTTTCTAGTTTTGTAAACATATACCCACCCTAGTTTTTCAAAAAGTTTCTTACATCATCACCAACAAGTTGTTTTTGTGGCGCATCAACAATAGATATTATTCGCGGCGACATAAAAACAACCAATTCCGCAAATGGACTAATCAATGTTTCCGGCGTTGTCACAAAAGAATGTGTTGGTATACCAATTATTACATAATTATCGCCAATTGTTGATGGAACATTAAACGAAGATAATTCGCCATTACTTGTACGCAAAACAATTTTAGCATCTATTTTATCACGTCCGCCGAAATCCCCGTACGTAGCAGTTGCACCGACCGTCAAATCTGTTTCTAACCGTTCTTCTTTACCACATTGCCCAATATCAAACCTTGATTGCCATCCGTTTGGAACAACAAAACGCCCCTGGGAAATTAAAACAAGATTTGCCTGTTGTGCTAAAAATTCTTGTAATGTTTTTGTATTAATTTCAGGTCCAACAACCAAGGTACGACCAACAACACCAGGAATGGACATTTTTATATTTTTTTCACCAAACGCTGGTAATAAGTTCATCCAAATAATCGGATTATCCGTACGTGGATAAACACGATACACATCCATATCCCATGCCATCATATATTTCTTTGACGAAATATCAGATATTATTTTCGAAACTTCGCGCTCGGTTTGATAATTACCTTCGAATACCAATGTCTTATCATGCCAATCAACCAATAAATTACGCATATCCGAACCATGCATAGCGTCCAACAAAGCCATAATTATATCTTCGTTTTTGGGCATCTTTATCAACCATTTAGTTTTATTGAACAAACGAAGTTCACCAGATGTCGCATCATAAGAATAATAAACACGCGCCAATTTCGTCATCAAGTTTACCGCATCCGCTAAATTTCCAGATTCAATAGACCCCGAAATTCTTTCATGAATTCTTTCTTGTTCCACAACGGTAATATCCGTTCCATCAAGCAATTTTTCCAATGCTTGTGATACCGTCAATTTTTTAAATTCGTACTCAGAAACATTTAAATCAGGTAATGGGTCCCCCTTGTCCAAACGAACAATTTCTATTTTTTCTTCGGGAACAACAGAAACAACCGATTGATTATTCCAATCAACCGTACAACGTTTTGGTAATTCCATTGAAAATCTACGTGCAGTATCAGTTGTCAAAGCAGCCTTTTTTGGAAAAATTGGCACGGAGTTTTCATCAATAACCAAATTATCAACAACTTGAATTGTGTCATAAGGTTGAATTGTTTGCTGATTATTAAGTTTGTTGCAACCAACAAGCCCAACCAGAACAACAAATGCGATAATATATTTTATTCTTTTTCTCATTCCCATTTCCTTAAATGTTCATTATTTTTTCAAATTCTTCAAGTGTCATTTCGTGTATCGGTTTCTCAGATGGGGTGGTCATACCCTTGACCGCTTCAAATTGTTTTTTGAACATATCTATGACATTGACCACTTCGGGTTGAAGATTATTATTTTCCTTTTCCAGTTCTTCGGCATATTCTACAATAAATTCAAGCAGGTCCGCTGCAAAAAAACGACCAACATATTTTTCGACCGCAATCCCGCCCTTTTTAACACAAATTGCCGACATGGTTTTCGCGGTTTGATTATAAAAATTTGCCAATTTTATAAAGTTTTGAACCGTTACCGACATACCTTACCCCCCGTTCTGTTTTATACATTATAAAAACTATTGCCACCAAAACGCAAATAAATTATAATAAGAAATATGAGAATGTTAAAAATAATTTTGTTACTGGTTCTTTGTGCTTGTTCGTCACCCAACAGTGGCAGCATAGATAACGCAACAATATTGAACTGGGAAAATGAATCTGTGACCACGGAACAGTTTGTCCGTGACCACAAGGCATGCCTTGGTATAACCCAACCGTCTTATATGCCACGTTCGCGGATTGCTAAACTTATTTCACCGACACAACATTCCCGTATGCCCGACTGGGACGGACTTTGGGTGACGTTCCAATCAAACGAATATCGCGACGTCGGTCAACGCGCCCTGCTTTCTGTTCCGCGTAATACCACATCTAAATCCGTCGGTGCTTACCGCAAATGTATGTTCAGACGCGGCTATTTGTTACGCGCCATGTAAAATTATTTTTGTGATACGCTTTCATATTTCATAAAAATATGATATAATCGTGCGTATGAAAAGAAATCTATGGTTTTGGTTGTATTTTGTATTTGCCATACTTTTGGCAATCTATTTTTCAACACGAATAATTATGACTTTTATGGGATATGGCCCAATAGCCAATGTCCGCACAATATCCATGACCGCTGATACAAAAAACAAGGATTTGACTGCTTTACATGCCGCCCTGGGAATTACCGGCGGAACGAATTCCTATTCAATAAATTTAGATACGGTCAATGAACGGTTGCTTCAAACCCCGGGGGTTCGTGAATCTGCGGTTCGTCGTTTACCAAATGGGAACCTTGCTGTTCGCGTTCGTATGTATCGTGCGGTGGCTTCTTGGACGGATGGAATGTATTATTACCCAGTTTCTGCCGATGGAAAAGTTGTCAACCAACCGAATGACGAAAAACCAAATGGCGCGGTTATTTTCCGTGGACCTGTTCCCGATGATATATCCGAAATTACCAAAGCAGCCACAAATCTAATTGGTGAACTCGATTATCTTGAATGGGTTGATAATCACCGTTGGAACTTACACACAATTGGTGGTATTACGATAAAATTACCCGAAACAGACCCAATTGCAGCAATTGGTACTATTGTTTTACTAAATAAAAAACACGGATTGTTATCAAAGGATTTAACCGTAATAGATATGCGTGATTCCGCAAGGGTGCTTGTAAAATGACAATGAATATGATTGATTCTTCATTTTTATGTCTTGATATCGGAACAAGCGGTGTTCGTGGTATGGCACATCGTATAAAAAATGCACGTTTATATCGTTCCGCTTACTATTCTTTGGATAATCCTGATACTGTTTTTGCATTGAAAGCGGTGATTGATGAACTTGAACATCAAATTGGTCGTCATTTTGACATGGCTTATATTACGGGAAACTTTGGACCCGCATTTTTTACAATGGTATCCAAAAGCACTAAATGGCCCGAAGAACACAAAATAAACGCGGGGGATATTCAATATCAAATATCACAAATCAAGCATCCAGAAAACTTTTATCCAATGCATATTTTACCATTGCGTTATGATAGTCCAAAATATCGTAATATGATTTCACCTATTGGATATGTGGATACGCAACTTGTATCGACCTTTTCGGGACTTTTTTTCAGCGAAGAATATTTGGAAAAAATTTATGAAATTTTACGTTATGCGCACATACAACCAATTACATGCTATTCACCATTATTTTTACATGGTTATACATTAAAAGAAAAAAATGACACCACCCTGTTCATAGATTTTGGTGCGGAATCAACGACAATGGCTATATGGGCAAAACACCGTCTGGTTTGGCACAACACGATATCACGTGGTGGAAATGACCTTGACCAAGAAATCGCTGATAATTTTCAAATACCAATCACTGCGGCCCAACGTATAAAACACGCTGTGTCTGATTTGAACTTTTCACATGAAACTGCACGTTTTTTCCAAGCCGACCCAGAATATGCATTTACATGCGAAGATTTAAATGAAATTGTCGTCCCTTTTATACGCGATTTAATAAATCAAACAAAAATTGAAAGTGAACCTTTTCTTGAAAAATACCCTGTAAGTAAAATCATTGTAAGTGGTGGCCTTACCAAAACCCGTGGTTTTGAACAATGCGTAAGCGAATATTTTGAACAACCGATTGTAAATGCGGGTCAGGATGCTACAATACGTGCACTTTCTGCTTATGTCTGGGGCGAACAAAAGAAACATCGTGTGGCATATATTGCCCGTAATTTATATCTTCAAAAACGTTTCGCGAAATTATTTAAATTGTTCCACAGACGTAAAAAAAAGACCGCACCACGTGTTGTTCCGATTATGCCAAGTTCTTTGTGTTTTGATATGTCACGACCGGAAACATACACTTTATTTTCTTCTTCGGGAATTTCGGTAATACATGTTGATATTATGGATGGTTTATATGTTGAACAAATTGCTGGTGGAATTGATGAATTACGTAACATTCGTACAAACTGGCGCGGGCACTTACATGTCCATCTTATGACCGAAGCACCAGCATCGTGGGCGCAAAGTGCTATATCTGCTGGTGCGGATACGGTTATTTTGTCTGCAGGTACCACTGGTTACCAAGAAGCAATAACTTTGGTTCGTAATGCTGGAAAACGTGTCGGTGTTGCTATAAATCCTGATACACCGTTAAATATTTTGAAACCCATTTTACCGTTTTTGAACGAAGTTATGATTATGGGGGTTAAACCTGGTGCCGCTGGTCAACCATTTAATCAAAAGGTATTAAATAAAATATCTATACTTAACGAAGCGCGTAAAAAACACGGTTTAAAATTTGTGATATCTGTTGACGGCGGAATAAATCCACAAACCGCGGATGCGTGTTGGAGCGCGGGTGCCGATTTACTTGTATCCGGCTCGTTCCTTGCAGAATCGCCTGATTTTCCGTTGGCGGTTTATGATTTAATGCGTGGTAAAAAGCAGACTATTTAATTGTGATACGACGCCCCGAACCGTATTCTTCTATATAAACATGTATTGTATTTTTGGGTAACATATTTGCCGCAATGTCAGGCCATTCAATAATAGTTATATCATTAGCAATTGCGTAATCCAAGCCTATTTCCACAAGTTCCGCCGCATCAACAATTCGGTATAAATCAAAATGGGATATGCGTGTATTACCACTTGTATAGGTTTGCACAAGTGTGAATGTCGGACTTGGTACAACGGTGTCGGCACCGCATAATGTTTGAATTATTGTGCGTGCGATTTCCGATTTTCCAACACCCAAATCCCCATGCAATGCGACAGTTACCGGCGCATGCAACGTTTTTGCAAAATCCGTAGCAAACATACGTGTTTCTTTGATATTTTTTGCAATATATTCCATATCATAATTCCTTTTCTTTATTGGTATATCCCGCAAACCATATAAACGGTTTGTAATCAGGAATTAAAATATCTTGTTGATTTTTTGCCTTCATTGCACGCATCGATTGTTGCGCTTTGTCCCTTGTGTTATAAGGATATCTTATTTTGAATATAAGTTCACCACGTTTAACAAAAACATCAACAGCATAAAAATCTTTCCATAATGCAGAGATATAAATCCCATCAATTTCTATTATTTCTTTTACGTTTATCATTTTTTCACTCCAATACTAACAAATCATCTTGTAATTTGTGAATAGTATCACGTAATTCAGCGGCAGTTTCAAAATCCAAATTTTCCGCCGCTTTGCGCATTTTCTTATCAAGATTACGAATTTCCGAACGCAAAGTTTCGGCATCCATAACACCTTCTTTGGTATATAAAAATTTGCGTTTTTTATCGGTCTTTTCTTCTTTATCACCAACTTCGGCAAATATTGCCTTGGATACAGTGGTCGGCGTTATTCCGTGTTCGGTATTATATTTCATCTGTTTTTCACGGCGACGTGCGGTTTCGTCCAACGCGGCACGCATAGAGTCAGTGATGCTATCAGCATATAAAATTACACGTCCCTTGGCGTTTCGTGCGGCACGCCCAATCGTTTGAATTAATGAACGAACCGAACGCAAAAAACCTTCTTTGTCGGCATCCATAATAGCAACAAGTTCACATTCGGGAACATCAAGACCTTCACGCAAAAGGTTGATTCCAACAAGAACATCAAATTTACCCATACGCAAATCACGTAACAACTCTATGCGTTCAAGGGTTTCTATGTCACTGTGTAAGTAACGTGCACGCACACCGTTTTCGACAAAGTAATCCGTAAGTTGTTCCGCCATTTTTTTCGTAAGGGTTGTTACCAAAATACGACCCGATGTTTTTTTTACCTCGGTAAGTAAATCATCAACTTGATTTTTGATTGGGCGAATTATACATTCGGGGTCCAAAAGTCCCGTTGGACGAATAACCTGTTCCGCAACAATACCACCTGATTGGGTCATTTCCCATTCCGCGGGTGTCGCAGAAACAAAAATTGTCTGAGGACGCAAAGCATCCCATTCTTCAAATGTAAGTGGGCGGTTATCTATACACGCAGGTAATCTGAATCCATATTGAGATAACGTTTCCTTGCGTGCCCTATCACCACGTGACATAGCCGATATTTGCGGTACCGTTACATGACTTTCATCTATGAATAAGATGGCATCTTTTGGCAAATACTCAAATAAAGTCGGTGGCGGTTGTCCCGGTGCACGCCCTGTTAAATACCGCGAATAATTTTCAATACCACGACAAGTCCCGGTCGATTCCATCATTTCAATATCAAGATTTACACGTTCACGTAATCTTTGTTCTTCTATGTATTTCATATTATCATGAAAATACTTTAACCGATCTTCTAAATCGTGTCTTATATTTCCAATTGCTTGAAGAATCGAAGGCATAGGTGTCGCATAATGTGTATTCGGGTAAACGACTATTCTGTCTAACCTTGATAACCTTGCACCGGTTAACGTATCAAATTCCCAGATTTCTTCTATTTCATTTCCCCAAAAAGAAATTTTCCACGCACGGTCCTGACTATGCGAAGGAAATATATCTAAACTATCCCCACGTCCCCTAAAACAACCACGTTCAAAACCAATATCGTTTCGTTTATATTGAATATCAACAAGTTCGTGCATTATTTCGTTTATACCAACTTGGTCACCAACATGAAAAACCAATTTCATCCCTGAATATTGTTCGGGCGATCCCATACCGTAAATAGATGATACCGATGAAACAACAACCACATCACGTTCTTCGAGCATGGCACGCGTAGCACTGTGTCGCATACGATCAAGTTGGTCATTAATAGAAGCATCCTTGTCAATATATGTATCCGTCGTTGGCATATATGCTTCGGGTTGGTAATAGTCATAGTAAGAAACAAAATATTCCACGTGATTATGTGGAAAGAACGCTTTCATTTCGGTATAAAGTTGCGCCGCCAAAATTTTATTCGGCGCCATTATCAATGCTGGACGCCCAAGTTCCGCAATAACATTTGCCATGGTAAAAGTTTTTCCGGACCCTGTCACCCCAAGTAAAACCTGGGATTTTCGCCCCGCTTTTACACCATCAACCAAATCAGCAATCGCGGTGGGTTGGTCACCCATTGGTTTATAATTACTTTCAAGATTAAATATTTTTTTATTCACAAGGTTAGTATAATAAATTAAAATGAAAAAACAAGGGACGGAGAGATGGCACTTAGACCTAAACACAAACGTAAAATCTTTTGGGGTATTTTAGGCATATTTTGCTTAATTATTGCGACTTTATTGACATTACCCACGTTTATAACGTTAAATTCATTACGTCCACGTCTTGAGACGGCTATCGAATCTCAAACGGGTGAAACGGTAAAAATAAACGGCGACATAAATTTTGGAATATTGGGCCGAACAACAATTATTGCCAATAATGTTGTTTTTAAAAACGGTACCGCAAAGAAAATCACCATTACAATTCCATTTAGCGGGTTATTTGATTTGGAACATACAACACTTAGCGGTGATATAAGTTTATACGGTGCAAAAATCAACATATCTTCATTGGTGGGCAATGAAACCAATTATAACATCATAATAAAGGATTCCGTCATTGGATTTATGGGCAAGGACTATAATATCATAAATGGTGTGTTCACGGATGGAACTTTCAGTGGGACAATACGTACCGACCAACACAAATATGATATAAAATTCCGTGGACGTGAATTTTTGATTCGTAATCAAAATGTAAAATTAACAATAAATGGTGAATTGTTTGAAAACGGCGGCGCAAGTGGTGTATTAAATATAGAAACAGATAAAATAAATTCATGGTTTGAATTTAAAGAACCCAAGATTACCGAAACCGTAAAACTTAGCACTAATTTTTGGTGGGACGGACAATACGCATTTCGATTTTATGATTTAACCACAAATAATATTCATGGAAATATTGAATTATCCCCAGATGGAACAAAAATTATAAATTTATTTGCCCAAGATACATCTTTTGATTTTTCGTTTTTGGCACGCCCGACAAACCTTATAAAAAACACAAAAATAGATTTGGATTTTTCTGGAAATTTGATATTTGAAAACCAAGAGTTTAATCATGTAAAAATCGATGCAACGGGTGGTGAAAAAACAATTTTGATAAATGAAGTAATCGCCGATAATATATCGTTTACTGGTGGTTCGCTTGATTCAAATGGTGCACATAATATTATGATTCGTGATAAAAACCGCGATTTGACATGCCTTTTTTCTGGAACACCCGAAACTTGGAAGTGTGAACGTTTTACATTCAAAAATTTTATCGGCACCATTAAGAAAACTAAGAAAAACGGTATTTATGTTGAAGTTACATCCGACAAAGAAGTTGATATGGATGAAATTCAAGAATACATTGAAAAAAACAATGTAAAGAATGCAACAATAAGATTTAAATTCCCAAATATCGGCGGAACATATATTATTACCCCCAAAAAAACCGCCGCTGAATACAGTTATGTGTATGGGAAAACTTTGTCGTGGTTAAACCCTAATATGAAATTTTTACCGGAATTTATGCGCAACGAAACAGGTAATATGGTATGGAAAAAAGATACCGTTACGTTTATTCCGAAATCAAAAACTTGGTCACTTACCATTCATGATAACTTCTTTTTCCTTACTGGCGACAGTATAAGAAAATGGTTTCCAAAAACAGATTGGCGTTCTATGAATGATTTTGATTACACACTTTCGGGATATTATAACGACCGTGGCGATATTTCCAATTTAACCTTAAAAATGGCTGACCATGTGTTTACTGGTTCCGCATCAATTAACACAATGACATTAAAAACAGATAATTTTATTTTGGATAAATTTCTTAACCAGGATTATTTGGACCACCAAGAAGAAATGGAGTTTTTAACAAACGCCCCTATTCTTTCGTTATTTGATTTGGATATGGATATTTATTTAACCGCGGACACCTTATTGGTCAATGGTGACATTTATAAAAACTTTACCTATGCGTTAAAATCCGCGGTCCAGAACTTTTCTATTACCGATAATTCACGTGGAAATTTACTTGCAACCATTGTCAAAGAACGGGGTAATTATGATATATTTATTCAATTAAATCGTTTTGTAATAAACGGAAAATTGTTACAACATGATTTTCCATTGAACGTGATGGATACAACTATTACCGCGGAAATCGATTTACAAACAAACGGCCATATTGCCCATGATATTTGGCATAACCTTTCGGGCGATATTGACATAACATTTGATGGTGGATATATCACCGGACTTGGTATTGATGAATTTTATGCAACAGCAAATGATTTAACACGTCTTAATGCCGAAGACAGATTAGCAAATGCACTTTCAGACGGAATAACAAAAATAAAAACTATGCGTATAATTGGTAAATATCAAGATGGGGACTTTAAAACAACAAAACCGTTACAACTTGATGTTCGTCACGCGAATATAGTTGGTGTAACAGCGCTTGAAAACAACACAATGACAACAAAACTTGAAATATTGTTACGTGGAACATCGACCGACCCATCGCCAATAACATTAACAATTGCACCAAACGGCCGTCGTAATTATTCACTTTCCGATATACTGCGTTATATTGACCCGGCATATATGCGCGGCTTTATCAAAACACATAACAAATTTTAATGATAAAGTTGATAAACTTTACAATACATTATTTACAGCACCTAAACCCATCTTTTTAAGGGCTTCTTTTCGTGTGCCACTCTCTACGCCACCTGACACCTTATTAAACGCACCAACAGCACTTTTACCCCCACTAACGGCTTGATAACCCTTTGTTGATTTCGCTGTTTTTATAGCACTCGTGAAATTAGAATACCCCCTTGCATCTTGTATCTTTTTTATTCCTTGACTCACTTTATCATATACTTTTTCGAAAGCAGCACCATGTTTTCCGGATTTCATTAACGAAACCATCTTTGACCCCACTCCACCAGTAATATTCTTAAGGATTCCACCACCAAACCCTATGATCCCTATGATAGCCCCCCATTTTTGTAATTTTTCACCTGTTTCCAAAGTTTCTACTAACTCGCTTCGAGCCGTGTTTGCTTCTATATCTTCCACCATTTCATTATAAACATCGTCATCAAAATATGATGTAACATTCGCCAAAATTGTATCAAAGTTCTTTTGTGTGTCAGCCGCAATAAGAGAATCGTATTCAACATAAATTTTGATTATTCTTTCTGCGGCTTTTTTACAATCTCTTCCACCACGTTTTTCTGTGCAGTTTTTACTTTCTACCGCTGCCTGATTTAGTTCAGGAAATATTTTATCAGCTGCTTCAGACAGCGCATGTTCACTCATTCCCTGTCCAACAAGAGTCATTACTGTACCAACAGCACCGACCACCCCCCAAAGCGATCCACCAGCACTTGGTATCGCCGCAACAACACTCAAGACTAAAGCAGATGTCGCACCCACAACTTTTGTGGTAACCTCTATTCCCTTGTTTATATTTGCATATTTTTCCGCATTATTAAATACACAGGTTTGAAGTTCATTATCCCATCTTGTACCACCATCTATCTGTCCACTTACTTCTGAACACTGTTCTTTTGTCAATCCCATACAATGTTTACCATCAAATGTTCCACCTTCACGTGTAACGCATTTAAATCCATCAAGTTGTGACTTCGCGTAACCAGTATCTAATTCACAAGTATCTGCGAATTGAAAAGCCACTTTTTTGGTGACTCCACCTGCCATTTCAACATGGCACATTATGTACCCATCATAACTATCACCAAATAAATCCCTAAACAAAGTACGTTGCGACCCACTTGTATTTACTTTTCCAGCACCCATATCACACCGAACATTTTTTGGTGTTGGGTCACCATGCGCTTCGACCATATGTATCAGATAATTTTTCAACAGGTTATCCAATTCGGCAACATTCCTGATATTTAAATTTTGGAAAACCTTACTGCTAACCCCATACTCACTCAAATCATTTGGTAAATAACCGGCCGAAAGTGTTTGATAAAAATTAACCACACACCCCGCTGGGGTTGTTCCAGAGAAATGATCTGGTGTTCCTTTTGTATATTTAGTCCATCCATTGAAAAATTTTTGAACTTTTTCTTCGTCTTTTTTACACGATGTTTCATCCTTACCTGGCAACATTACATAATTGTCATACACATCATGTCTTTCGCCATATCTGTCAGCGACAGGACCATCATCATTCCACACATATTTTACACCATCCCCCCAGATAAGCTTCGTTGCAGCAATTGAAACATCTTTTATGATACGATCATGAACAGATTCTGTCATATCATCAAATTCATACTCGTAATTCCGAAAATTTTGACCATCGGTGACTTTGCAACGTAACATATCTTGCTTTGCACCACTAATATTTTTATGATAAAAAGTCCCAGAACAATAAATATCACCAATATTTCCTGTTTCCAACCAATGTTTCATTTGCACCAACCCAAGGGCATCTCGATATTGTGTCCCAGTGTTTTTAAATGTTGTATCACAGTTTCCGCCACTCTTTCCACAAACCTCAGGAAATTGCATACTGAATGCGACGATTTCTTTTAATTTTTGACATTTATCTTTATCTTCGATGCTGACTTTTTTATTCAACATCGCTTCACACATTGAAAGTATTCCACCAATTGATACACTTGCATCCGCTACGGTATAATTTTGGTAAAAAACATCCATCATTTCTGCCGCACGCGCCTCTTGTTCGGCTTTTGGCACATACACCCTCACAATTTGATTCACAGATGTTTTTACCCCAATATCACTTACATGAATACTTTTACCATTAGTCCCTACCTTTAGAGCACTTTCCACGTCTTTCGCGTCTTCATAATCACTTGCTTCTTTGGCTTTCTTTTGTTCCTCGGCTTTTTTCTGTTCTTGTTGTTTTACATAACCGTAAGTTTCTTCCATTGCAGTTGAAGCGCCGAAAGTAAGTGTTCCTGTTGCGGCCTTTCGTGCTTCATTAAATGCTTCACCCACACTGTCCGCAGTTACCACTTTATATGTCCCAACAATGGTTTCTGAACCGCCGCCCGTTGCAACCGCTGCAATAGTCCTTTTTCCTTGGTCACTTTTCGCGTAATCCACTATTTCATTTGCCACTTCCTTGGTTTTATTTATAACTTTTTTGTTTACATCAATTGCCTTATTGGTCACTTTCTTGGCGCCATCAACCATATCATCCCACAAATCACCCACCACCCCAACTTCTGCCATAGCGGGTGCAATAAATAATGCCGTGAACGCTCCAACTAAAAATAATCTTAATATCTTTTTCATTATTGCAAAGCCCCCGTACATTCAGCGGCAACCGCAGATACATCTTTTATCGCTTTTATTTGCGTTGCGTTAAATACCGTTGCAGTTCCACTAGCAAGCGTAGATGCCCCAGCTAATACATTGGCGGCTGTGTTTAATCCCTTTTCTTTCTTTTTACCAGTATCGCTATTATCGTTTCTTACTTTCTTGCTATTCGCAAATATACTGCTTATCGTACCTGCAGCACCAGTTGCGGCACCCACCGTGGATGATACCATTGCACCGGTCGCACGGTTGTTTATCTTGCTTATATCTACCGTTTCATATTTTGCACATGCGTTTAATATTCCCTTGGCTTCGCTTATATCACCTTCTTTCTCTATTTCCGCACGTCCTACCGCACGACGAAGTTCACCCACCGCCGCTATACAATCTTTTATTTGTGCTTCTAAATCACCCTTGACCTTGTTGGTTCC
>Ga0310696_10003857_pt1 | contig 18562 bp, 11 predicted proteins | sample AusTroGonzalo_MG_4_FD_203885 | JGI IMG/M metagenome (GOLD analysis project Ga0310696, IMG submission 203885) | Bovine rumen microbial communities from tropical cattle in Woodstock, Queensland, Australia - Gonzalo_02 (v2) (version 2) | ecosystem: Host-associated > Mammals > Digestive system >...
TCTTGGCGCGGGCAAGATTCCGGTTTACGGTATGCTCGGAAATTTCAAACACCACCCGGCGCAGACCGGAATCCAGCGTCTGCATTACATCGTATGTCGTCTTGATAAACTCCCGGTTGCTGAACACCCGCTCCGAGACAGGGATCGCAACGTTGACATCCTCTATGCCCATCTCGGCAAATCTGCGCAGGCACTCGCCGGCACGCTGCAGCATTGCCTCATAGACAACCATCGTAAGACCGCTTTGGTCGAGGCAGGCAAACAGCTGCTCTCCCCCGGTCACTCCGCCGGCTGTCTTGAGCATCGGGGAGATCTCCAGCTGCTCGATCTCCTCCTCCGCGAGGGATTTGCGGGGAATCAGCGGATACTCCACGGCCCCGTTCCGCACGGCGTCCGTGACGGCCGTCTGGAAGCTCATCCGATCGATCGTCTCCTGTGCAAGTCTCTTCGAATAGAAGCAGTACCGGTTATCCCCCTCCTCGGCGGACTCCTTCACGGCCTCAGCCATAGCCAGCCCGAGGTTCATATCCAAAACCTGCATGGTGTCTCCGTCCTCCGGGGCGATCGTCACGGCCCCGTACACCACCGGAGCAACCTCCACGCCGTTGTTCATCACCGGAAGCGCCAGCAGTTTGAACAGTTTGTCAATCTTACTCTCATAGTCGGCACGGCGCAAAATCCTTCTTGTCAATACGGCAAATGCGTCGTCGTTCAGGACGGCGATCTCATCATCGTCCTCATTGACCGCACTGCGAAGGCGCTGCAGGATCTCCTGCTTCATCTCCGCATTGTTCCGTCCCAAAAGGCTGGGACCCGCGTCCCCTTCCCCGCGAAACGCAAACATCGCCAGACCGATCTCCTCGCCCTCTCCGCATTTGCGCTTGGCTGTCTCAAAGGATTCGGCTAACTTCGCCCGGTTCGGAAGATCCGTTCCGGGATCGGTGAAGGCCAGCCGTTTCGCGCGTTCGAATTTCTTCTTCAGCGCGTCATAGTCGTCCAGCAGGGAGTTTCTGGCGCTGGCATTTTCCTTGCCGAAGGACTCCGCCTTCGCCAGCTGAGCCTTCGCGTCGTTGAGCTGCTTGGCCAGCGAGGCAGCGCGCTGCTGAGCCATCCTCTTCTGCATAAGGAAAATAAATGCAGCCGTCAACGCCGCAATGGCTGCCAATGTAATTATGATCAACGGGATTTTCATCGAAAGACCTCCATAACAGCAAAGAAGCCCTACCTCCGGTTGGAGATAAGGCTCATAAATCGAGGCGACGTGACTTGAACACGCGACCCCCGCGTCCCTAACACGGTGCTCTACCAAACTGAGCCACGCCTCGAGTTTTCGTTGTTGCTCCGAGCGCATATTCCGTCCGAAGTACAAACAAAATGTATGTTTTGTTGCCTGCCAAAACCACTTACATTCGCAAACCGCTTGATGTCAGAAAGCAAGCTTTCACATCAATCGCTTCGAGCCCGCATGGTTTTGCCACGGTAACAAGCTGGAAATCAGATTTGAACTGACGACCCCTTCATTACGAGTGAAGTGCTCTACCGGCTGAGCTATTCCAGCATGCGCATATGCGCTTCTTCCGAACGGCATACCGTCGAAAGAAAAATCGAGGCGACGGGATTCGAACCCACGACCTCTGCGTCCCGAACGCAGCGCTCTACCAAACTGAGCCACGCCTCGAATTTTCGCGTGCTTTGTAATTATGCAACAAGGCACGCGAAATGTCAAGCACTATTTATGATTTTTTACGGGCGGGAAAGGTTTTCGGATTTCTCCCTTCCCGCCCGCATTTTACGTATTGTTTCCGAACTATCCTGCTCCGGGTTACGGATTGATGGATATGTACGCTTCCGCCGTTCCCTTCGTAAAATAATCCGTGAAAATGACGTACAGATCCAAAGGCTTCCACATTACGGACTGCAGTTTGATCGTGGTGTCTCCGTACTTATCCTTGAGCTTCTCGTCAAGCAGCTCGATGCCCGTCCCTGCAAATTTGGAACCTTCGTGAAGCAGGATCTCCAGCTCGATCTGCCCGTTGACTGCCTCCATGACCGCCGCGTTGATCACCGGATCCTTGATCACTTCCCTCATGTAATTGAGGTATTCATTCACCATGGCGACATCGGCGTCGACACGCCCCTCAAGGGCGTCCGTCTCGTACTGCAGAAGCCAGTCAAGACGGTCTTCCACAGGCTCGCCCACGGAGGTGTTCTTCTTGGCTTTTTCAAATTCTTCCGCTTTCGCTTTGGGAAGAACGATCTCCGTTGTTCCGATCTCGGAAAATTTGATCTCGCTGTTGATCTTCGCGTAACTGCCCGAAACGGTAGAGACGGTGATACGGTCAAGGACATTGCCGTTGAATTTTACGGTAACCTCAAAGTCTCCGATCTGGGAGAGAATGCTGAGGCCGCTGTCCCCGAAGTAATAAAGGATTCCCTTGAAATTGTTCTGGCAGTACCCGATCACCTTGGCGATCAGTTCCTTCCGGATCACCAGCACCTCGGAACCGTCCTCCGCCTTGTGGTATTCGAAATTCTTCGTCAGGATTTCATCGTTGTTCAGAGGCGCAAACACGGTGAGAAGCTTACCGTCCAAAGGAAGCAGCGTCTTCGGCCAATCCGGGAAGAACGCCGCCAGCATGGACACATAACTCTGGTAGGCTGCGTCTGCCGACTCATGGAGGGAACGGACAACCTGATACATATGGCCGCCCTCGTTCTTTCCGATCTGCTGCATGAAGTATTCCATCTTGACATCCGCCCACCAGGAGCTTAAGTACACGCCGCCGTTTTCATGGAGATACGCGTATTTGAGATCTTTTGTACCGTCCTCATAGGTGTTGTTGCTATACACCAGCTCGCCGTCTTCCAGTTTGTTAAAGCAGATTTTCTTGCTTTTCGTCTTCTCATCCTGCTCGGGCAGCTGCCCCGTGATGGAGTAATCGATCGTCAGGTTTCCCTGCGCAAATGTGTTCTGCGCAGCGGCAACAAACCGCTCTAAAAGCGTTCCCTCCGGAAGATCCGGAACATCCGGCTCCTCCGTAGGAGTCGGCGTAGCCGTTCCGTTTGCCGGCGCCGCAGGCGTTGCTGTCGCCGTCGGTGTGGTCTTGTCCGACCCATTTGACGCGGGCTTCCCGCATCCGGAAAGCAGCACCGCAATCATCAAAACTGCCAATAATACCTTTCCCCGTTTCATATATAAACCCCCAAATAATAAAATGATGATCACTGCCCATCAGCGATTCTTCTGTCAGTATATCACTCGCATTTACCTATGTCAACCATGTTTACTGTTTATTTTTTCTATTTTCGGTTGAGTTTTTCAACCTCACGACCGCCTCAGCCGACGGCCTCAGTACGAAAAATGCAGCCGCTCTCCCGGAAAGGTTGCGGCTGCATCGTATTTCTGTTTTTCGTATTGTCCGACGATGTTTACTCGTCCTTCAGTCCGGCGAACAATCCCATAAGCTTGTTGCTGCGCTCCAGGAACGCCGTCATGTCGTCGGGCTCCAGCGGTCCCTGGGAAAGTCTCGCAAGGTCGTAAATCTGTGCGCACAGAAGGGTCGAATCCTCCGACTCCCCGTTTGCGCTGATATGCTTGACCAGCTTGTTGCCCGCGTTGAGCACCAGCGTCGAATCATCCGGCATACCGGTCTGTGCCATGCCGTACATCTTCATCATATCCTGCATCCGGCGGCTCTCCTCGGAGAGAGTGATCACAGCGGGGATCTCGGCGTTTCTGAGTTTTTCCACCTTAATATCGAGGGAGTCCTTCTTGAGGGCCTTGCGGAACGTTTCGGTAAGCTTCTCCGAAAGGCTCTTCAGCTCCTCCGCATCCGATTCCTCCCGGCAGGCGTCAGTCACATCCGCGTCGATGCGCTTGAAGGAAACCGTGTCGTTATCCTGCTCCAACTGCGAGATGAAGGGCTGGTCGATCCGATGGGTCATGATGACCGCGTTCATGCCGTTCTCGCGGAACATGTTGATATACTGGCTCTGCTGCTTCTCATCCGTGACGTAGTACACGGTGGTCTTCTCCGGCTCCTTCGACTCATCCGAAGAAGTCTCAGCAGCCTTGTCGTCCGACGCATCCGTTTTCGTCTCGTCGGTCTTTGCCTCATCGGCCTTCTCATCCGCAGCGTCGCCCGCTTCCGCCTTCTTGGCAGCCTCGACATACTCCGGCAGCGTGATGTAGTTGCCGTCGAGATCCTTGTAGATGATGAAATCCTTGATCTTCTCACGGAACTTCGAATCGCGGAGGCATCCGTACTTGATGAACGGGCAGATGTCATCCCAGCATTTTTCGTAGTTCTCACGGTCGGTCTTGTACATGCCGGAAAGCTTGTCGGCAACCTTCTTCGCGATGTAATCGCTGATCTTCTTCACAAAACCGTCGTTCTGCAGCGCGCTCCGGGACACGTTCAGCGGGATGTCCGGACAGTCGATAACGCCCTTAAGGAGCATCAAAAACTCCGGAATGACCTCCTTGATGTTGTCCGCGATGAACACCTGGTTGTTGTACAGCTTGATGGTCCCGTCAAGGCTGTCGTACTCCGTATTGATCTTCGGAAAATACAGGATACCCTTGAGGTTGAACGGATAGTCCATGTTCAGGTGGATCCAGAACAGCGGCTCCTTATAGTCATGGAAGGTCGTGCGGTAGAACTCGCGGTACTCCTCGTCCGTGCACTCGGAAGGCGTATGCAAAAACAGCGGGAAGATGTCATTGATGGGCTTCGCGCCCTTCTTCTCCTTCTTCTCGTCCTTCGCCTCTGCGGCGTCCTCACCGTCCTTCGCTTCCGCGTCCACATCCTTGGCTTTGCCGTCGGCATCGACCTCCGCGTCGATCACCTCGGGCTCCTCTGCCGGAACGGGCTTCGTCGCATCCTCAAAGAAGATCGGGACCGGCATGAAGGAACAGTACTTGGAAAGGACTTCCTTCACGCGGTATTCGTTGGAAAACTCATAGCTGTCGTCGTTTAAGTACAGGGTGATCTCGGTGCCGCGCTCCGTTCTTTCGGAGTCGCTCATCTCGTAGTTCATGCCCTCCTCGGACTCCCAGTGGACCGCCTTGGCGCCGTCCTGATAGGAAAGTGTGTCGATGGTCACCTTGTGGGCAACCATGAAAGCGCTGTAAAAACCGAGGCCGAAATGACCGATGATCTGGTCCTCGTTGGCCTTGTCCTTGTATTTTGCGAGGAAATCCGTAGCACCGGAAAATGCGATCTGGTTGATGTACTCCTTCACCTCGTCAGCGGTCATACCGATACCGTTATCGATGACCGTCAGCGTCTTCTCCTCGGGGTTGCTCCGCACGATGATCTTCCACTCGTTGTCATCCGGAAGCTCCGCCTCGCCGATCAGCGCAAGCTTCTTAAGCTTCGTGATGGCGTCGCATCCGTTGGAGACAAGCTCACGAAGGAAAATGTCGTGATCCGAGTACAGCCATTTCTTGATGATAGGGAATATATTTTCCGAATTAATGGACAAATTGCCTTGTTCCGTTGCCATAAAAAACACCTCCGTCTGCGCATAATTCTTCACGCAACCACAAGTATACTCCGCCCCTGTAGGTTTGTCAACAAAAAATTAGCACTCATTTTGTCTGAGTGCTAACAATCATAGTAAATCCCGTACCGCGGCCAGATACTCTGCTTCGTTGCGGCATTTGTGGATGTGCTTTTTCGCGCGGTCCGCATCGGGGAACCGGTCGCCGAGGTACCCCCAGACCTCCTTCATCTTAAAGAGCGTATCCTTCACGCCCCACAGGTTGACGTAGGAACGGTACAGGTCGTCGTGGAACTCCCGAAGCTCCGCGGGGCTCATGGGAACCCCCGTGGCAATCTCCCGGAAAATGCCGGGGTCCGCCACCGCACCTCGCCCGATCATCACTGCCTTCAGGTTCGGAAATTCCTCCGTGAGTTCCCGAAACTGCGCGGCACTTGTGATGTCGCCGTTATACACAAGTGGCGCCTTGCTGTTCTCATAGGCATACGCAAACGCCTCCCGGTTCGGGGTGCCTCCGTACCACTCCTCCCTCACCCGCGCGTGGACGATCAGCTCGCTCAGCGGAAAATGATTGTACACCGCAAGGATCGCCGGCCACTCCGCCGCATCCGCAAACCCGAGCCTCGTCTTCACCGACACCGGCATCGGAAGCTCCTGCGAAAACAACCGCTCAAAGAAGCGCTCCATCGCATCGGTGTCCCGCAGGAATCCGCTGCCCCGGTTTTTCTTGACCACCGTCCCGGAAGGGCATCCGAAGTTCAGGTTGGCCTCGGTGTAACCGAGCGTTGCGAGGAAGCGGATCATTTCCGCAGCGGCGTCGGGGTCGTCCGTCAGGATCTGGGGGACAACCGGCAGGCCTTCGTTGTGCTTCGGGTCCAGTTCCCGTCCCTGGCGCGTCTTAAACGCGCATCCGGTCACAGGCGAAAGAAACGGGGTGAAATAGCGATCCACCCCGCCGAAATGCCGATTCAGGATTTGCCGAAAGAGGTAGCCCGTGACTTCCTCCATCGGTGCAAGATACCGTTGTGTCATAGGAACACCCTAATCCTCGTTTACTACTTAAAGATATTTCCGAAAATCTCCTGAAAATACCGCGATTCCACAATGATCGCCAGATGCAGCGGATAGTAGGCGTAGAACAGGATCCGCACGAAGGGGTGCTTCTCCTTGTCGTAGCCGAGCTGCCCGTTGTAGCCGAAGATCAGGAACACGCCCAAGAGCGTCGCCAGCGCCATGTAGATCGATTGCGTCGCCATGAAGAGCGAGATGACCCCGAGCATGATGCCCATGGTCTTGCGTTCCTCCCGGAACAGGTAACAGGCCAGAATGATCATCGGCGCTTCGATGGCATAGTCCAGCGTGAGCGGACAGAGGGCACAGAAAAGAATGGTTACCATGACCGTGCCGCCCATGCAGGCAAGATATCCGACGTTCTTCATCAGCTGATTGGGCATCAGATCGCCGAAGTGATCCTTGATCTTCTTCACAAGCAGAAGCATCAGCATGCAGATGGTGAAGGTGAACAACACATTCAGGATCGGGACGATCCAGCCGGTGAGCTCCGTCTGCTGTTCCGAAGAAAGCGCCGAGAACCAGGTGTACAGTCCGTCTTTGCCGGGGTATTTTGCTTCCCCGCCGGCTTCGTCGAAAAGACGTTGTACATTTTTCATTGCTTCAATGCGCTGCATGCTCCACAGATACAGCCAGAACAATTCCGCAACCACCGCGGTGACGACAATGCGGAGAATGTATTTTGCGCGGTTGGAGGTTTTCACAAACCCTTCCGCAAGAAGGAAGCAGGCTATCGGCAGAGCCGGTCTGCCTGCGACACGCATCCAAAAATACAGGCTGCTCCCCCGGTCAAGGAACACCACCGCCACATGATCCACGGTCATCGTGACGACCAGTATGATTTTCAGAACCAAAGCACTCACTTAGCTTGTTTCTCCCTCCGGCTTTGCGCCTTCTGTTGAATTTCTTTTTGTCCGCCGCACCGGTTTGCCGGCCTGCGCCGGAAGGCTTTGCAGCACGACGATGGTACGCGCGGGGATCACCAGCGACCCCTCCACGGTTTCTCCCGTCTTCAGGGAAGCGTCCGTCGCGATCGCGATCCGGAACCCGCCCCGCCCGGGCAGCACGGGAATGGCAAAGGTCTGCTCCTCCCAATACATGTTGAACATCAGGTAGAAGGAATCGTCCCGGTCCTCATGCCCGACACGGGCAAAATCACCGGAGAGCAGGATTCCGAGACACCGGTTGTAGGGACTGTCGTCCGGTCTCCAGGCCTCCCTGCCGTGCACGGACACATCCGGCGCACCGCTGGAGAGGTAATCCATCCCACGCAGGGGAATGGGGTTGTGCAGAACCGGATGAGCCTTCCGGAGGGCAATGGCATCCCGCACAAAGGTCGTGAACTCCGCCTGCCGCTTCTGCAGGGCCCAATTGACCCAGCCGGTGGGGTTATCCTGATTGTACGCGTTGTTGTTTCCGCCCTGGGAGTTCCCGAACTCGTCGCCCGCGAGAAGCATCGGCGCGCCCTGCGACAACAGCATTGCAAGAACTGCATTCCTCCGCATGCGGAGCCGCAGCTCGCGGATCCGTTTCCGCATGTCGGGCCCCTCCGCGCCGCAGTTCCAGCTGTAATTGTAGTCGCTGCCGTCGCGGCCGTGTTCGCCGTTCGCCTCATTGTGCTTCACATCATAGGAATACAGGTCCGCAAGAGTGAACCCGTTGTGGTCGGTGATATAGTTGATGACTCCGGCGTTATTCCTGCTCTTTGTGACACGCTCGGAAAATGCCCTTGCCATCGCCTCGTCGCCCTTTAAAAACCGCCTTGCATCCACAAGGAATCCATCGTTATACTCGGCAAGCATCGGGGTTTTCGGGGCTGCCGTCGCGCGATAGATATCGCCGGCGTCAAATCCTCCGCAGAGGATCTTGGTCTCCGAGAGATACGGATCCGTGGCCGCCATGCGCAGATCCACCGCATCACCGCTTAAGCGGAAACCGTCAATCCCGTACTCGCGGACCCAGAAGCGCAGGGCATCCATGACCATGCAGCGGTTCACGTCCGCGGGGATCATCATTTCCAGGAGAACTTCGATGCCGGCGGCATGAAGCTTGCGCACCATCATCCGGAATTCCGTGTCGGCCCTGCCGGGATCCGAAGCGTAGGAAGCCTTGGGTGCAAACAGGAAATAATGCTTCGCATATCCCCAGTAATTGACCTTCTGCTCCCGGTCCGCCGCCTCGGCGATCTCCTCCGGGATGCGGGGCTGCATACCGCTTCCGCGGTAGTACGGCGAGGACACGAAATACGGCGTGCTCTCGTCGCGGTCTCCCTCCCGGAAGCACTCGTTGAACTCCGTGACCGGCATCAGCAGCACCGCGTTGATGCCGAGGGTCTGCAGGTAATTGATCTTGCCGGCAAGTCCGGCATAGGTGCCGGCATAGGCGCTCTTCGTCTCCTTGGTAAAGCCGCGCACGTGCAGCTTGTAGAGGATCATATCGTTCATCGCAATGCCCGGTTTTCCCTGGGCTGCGATGCCTGCAGACGGGCGCACGATGCCGCGGACAAGCCGCTCCTCCTTCGCCGGAACGCGTCTTCCGAAGCGTTCTCTTCCTGCAAGCAAACGGGCATACGGATCAACGAAACGCATGCCCTTCATCTCATAATCATACTGCCAGCCGCCCTCGGGCGTATCGCCGGCAAGTTTCACATTCACACAAAACACCGACGCCGTCCGGTCTGCCGCATCCATCACAACAGTGCACTCCGGCGTCTCCGCGTTTCCGCGGTAGATCCGCAGCGTTACCTCCTCTGCACCGGGAACCGAAACCGCAAAATTGACACAGGCTCCCGCAACCGTCGCCCCCAAAGGTGCCGGCACGCCTTTTTTCACTTCAAATGTGTTTCCTTCTGCCAATTTCATCTGATCACCCCAATAATGCTTTCGTCGATTGACGGTATGCCCTTCAAGCGGGACTTCAGTCGTCCTCCTCCGCATTGACCACAAGCTTCTGACGCTTGACGGCCATCTCGTCGCTCTCGAGGTACTCGTCGTAGGTTGTCACCTTGTCGATCAGCGATCCGTCCGGAAGGATCTCCATGATCCGGTTGCCGACCGTCTGAATGAACTGGTGGTCCTGAGAGGTGAAAAGCGCAACGCCCGTAAACTTCATCAGGCCGTTGTTCAAAGCCGTGATCGACTCCATATCCAAATGGTTGGTGGGCTCGTCAAGGATCAGAACGTTGGCGCCCATGATCATCATCTTCGAGAGAAGCACGCGCACGCGCTCACCTCCGGAGAGAACGTTCACCGGCTTCACGCCGTCATCTCCTGCGAAGAGCATACGCCCTAAGAATCCGCGGACATACGTCACATCCTTCTCCGGGGAGAAGGGCATCAGGAAATCCACGATGGACTCACTGCCCTTGAAGAGCTCCGTGTTATCCTTCGGAAAATACGCCTGCGTCGTGGTGATCCCCCACTTGAACTCGCCGGAATCCGGCTCCATCTCGCCGGCCAGGATCTTAAACAGAACCGTGCTTGCCATGGTGTTGGAACCGACGAAGGCAACCTTGTCCTCACGGCCGAGGACAAAGGAAATATCATCGAGGACCTTCACGCCGTCGATGGACTTCGAAAGGTGAGAAACCGTGAGCACCTCGTTTCCGATGTCGCGGTTCGGGCGGAAATCGATGTAGGGATATTTGCGGGACGAGGGACGGATGTCGTCAAGCTCGATCTTCTCCAGGGCACGCTTTCTGGAAGTTGCCTGTTTGGACTTCGAGGCGTTGGCGGAGAAGCGCTGGATGAACTCCTGCAGTTCCTTGATCTTCTCCTCCTTCTTGCGGTTCGCTTCCTTCATCTGCTTGATCATCAGCTGGCTCGACTCATACCAGAAATCGTAGTTGCCGGCGTAGAGCTGGATCTTCGAGTAGTCGATATCCGCGATATGCGTACACACCTTGTTAAGGAAATAACGGTCGTGGGAAACCACGATGACCGTGTTGTCAAAGTTGATCAGGAACTCCTCAAGCCACTGGATCGCCGCAAGGTCGAGGTGGTTGGTGGGCTCGTCGAGAAGAAGGATGTCCGGGTTGCCGAACAGGGCCTGCGCAAGGAGAACCTTCACCTTGTCGCTGCCGTTCAGTTCGCTCATCTGCATATAATGCATGTCCGTCTCGATCCCGAGACCGTTTAAGAGAGTCGCGGCATCGGACTCCGCCTCCCAGCCGTTCAGCTCGGCGAACTCGTTCTCCAGTTCACTCGCCTTGATGCCGTCCTCCTCGGTGAAATCCTCCTTGGCGTAGATGGCGTCCTTCTCCTGCATAATGTCGTAGAGACGCTTGTTGCCCATAATGACGGTGCTCAGCACGTCGTATGCGTCATACTTGAAGTGGTCCTGCTGCAGGAACGAGAGCCGCTGTCCCGGGGTGATGATGACATCTCCCTTGGTGGGCTCCAGCTGCCCGTTCAGGATCTTTAAGAAGGTGGATTTGCCGGCACCGTTAGCACCGATGATGCCGTAGCAGTTGCCCTCCGTGAATTTGATGTTCACATCCTCAAACAGCGCCTTCTTTCCGATGCGCAGCGTGATGTTACTTGCCTGTATCATGTCTTTCTTACTCCTATCTTTGTCATACTTACTGCTCTTTCTGAATCTGTGACCGCCTTACGGCCCGGAACGGGTCCGTCACACCTCGAAGAGCATCTCCGCATAGGTCGGTACCGGCCACAGGTCGCGGTCGATCAGCATTTCCAGACGGTCGATCGGTGCGCGGAGTGCCGCCATCGCGGGAACCACATGGGCGTGGAAGAATTCCGCCATCTCACGGCCTTCGGCTTTGCCCACCGCCTCCTCGTCAAGACGGCGGAGTTCCGTAAGCGCATCCTGCGCCTGGCGGAGAAGCTGCGACGTCTCTAAGAGAAGCTCGATCTGAACGCTTGTATCCGCCTCGGGAACGGCATCCGTGATCGTCTTCACGGAGTCCGCAAGGCGGGTCGTGAAGCGGATGACCGAGGGGATGTATTTGCAGCCCGCCATGGAGATCATGGTGCGGGCCTCAATGTTGATCGCTTTCGCGTAGATCTCATAGTCAATCTCCGCGCGGCTGCGAAGCTCGGTCTCGGTAAATACGCCCTGATGACCGAATGTCGCGATCGCCTTGTCCGTGACAAGGGCGGGGATGGCGTCAACCATGGAGCGCAGGTTCGGCAGACCTCTTCTCTCGGCCTCCTCAACCCACTCCTGCGAATAGCCGTTGCCGTTGAAGATGATGCGCTCATGCTCCGCGAGGGAAGTCTTGATCAGGTCGTGAACCGCCTGCTCGAAGTCGTCCGCTTTCTCCAGAATATCGGCAAACCGCTCTAAAGTCTCCGCGACAATGGTGTTGAGCACCGTGTTGGCGTCCGCGATGGACATGGAGGAACCGACGGAACGGAACTCGAATTTGTTTCCGGTAAATGCAAAGGGCGACGTACGGTTTCTGTCCGTGGCGTCACGGCCGATGGACGGAAGCGTCGAAACGCCCGTGTAAAGGCGTCCTTCCTTCTTTAAGCGCTTCGCCTCGCCGGTCTCCACAAGCTGGGTGACAACGTCGTCCAGCTGCTCTCCGAGGAACACGGAAATGATCGCGGGCGGTGCCTCGTTGGCCCCGAGACGGTGGTCGTTTCCGGGGTTGGCCGCCGAAAGGCGCAGCAGGTCCGCATGGTTGTCAACCGCCTCCAGGACCGCCGTTAAGAACAGCAGGAACTGCACGTTCTCGTTGGGCGTCTTGCCGGGATTTAAGAGGTTCTTGCCCGTGTCGGTGATCAGGGACCAGTTGTTGTGCTTGCCCGATCCGTTCACGCCGGCAAAGGGCTTCTCGTGAAGGAGGCACTCCAAGCCGTGGCGCTTTGCCACCTTCTTCATGCACTCCATGATCAGCTGGTTGTGGTCGGTGGAAACATTGACCGTGGTATAAACCGGCGCGAGCTCATGCTGCGCGGGCGCCGCCTCGTTGTGCTGCGTCTTCGCGTAGATGCCGAGCTTCCAGAGTTCCCGGTTCAGTTCCTTCATGAACGCACCCACACGCTCCTTCAGGCTTCCGAAGTAGTGGTCGTCCATCTCCTGCCCCTTCGGGGGCTTTGCACCGAAGAGCGTGCGTCCCGTAAAGATCAGGTCCTCACGCTTCATATAGTTCGCATGATCGATCAGAAAATACTCCTGCTCTGCGCCGACGGAACACTCCACGCGGTTCACATCGGTGTGGCCGAACAACCTGAGCACACGAAGTGCCTGCTTGTTGATCGCCGCCATCGAACGGAGAAGCGGCGTCTTCATGTCAAGCGCATCGCCTGTGTAAGAGCAGAATGCGGTGGGGATGCACAGCGTCACGCCGGAGGCGTCCTCCCGAAGGAACGCCGGCGATGTGAAGTCCCAGGTCGTATATCCGCGGGCCTCGAAGGTCGCACGGAGACCGCCGCTGGGGAAGGAGGATGCATCGGGCTCACCCTTGATCAGCTCCTTGCCGGAGAATTCCATGATGGCCTTGCCGCCCGGAGCCGGCGTGATAAACGAGTCATGCTTCTCCGCCGTGATGCCGGTAAGGGGCTGGAACCAATGCGTAAAATGGGTCGCCCCGCGCTCGATTGCCCAGTCCTTCATGGCACAGGCAATCTCCTGCGCAACCTCGCCGGTCAGCTGTTCCGACCGCTCCATCGCGGTCTTCCACGCGGCAAATGTCTCCGCGGAGAGTCTCTCCTTCATCACTGTCTCATTGAACGAATCCATTCCGAAGATATCGGTCAATTGTTCCGTCATGTGTCTCCACCTCTTGTAGTGTATTCCGCTGTTACGGCGTCTTGTCCATATGGATATCTATCTGCTGGAACGGGATCGTGAAGCCCCGTTCGGTCATGGCGTACTTGATCTCTTCCATCAGGCCGAAGTACACCGGCCAATAGTCCTCCTTCTTCACCCAGACACGGAAGACCATGTTGACGGAGCTCTCTCCGAACTCCTTCACATACACTTCCTTCGGGCGTTCCGGAAGGATCTTATCGTTGCCGTCCGCAACCGCGAGAAGCATCTCGCGGACTCCGCGGATGTCATCCTCGTAGGCGATCGGAACAATGATGTCCACACGCCGCTCCGGCTGTGCGGACACGTTGATCAGGTTGGTGTTCGCAAGGCCGCCGTTGGGAAGGATGACCGTGCGGTTATCCGGCGTCAGCAGTCTGGTATAGCAGATGCCGATCTCCCGGACCGTGCCTTCCATCCCCGAGGCAACGATGTAGTCCCCGACGACGAAGGGCTTCGTCAGAAGGATCAGCACCCCGCCGGCGAAGTTCGAAAGGCTTCCCTGCAGCGCGAGGCCGATGGCCAGTCCGGCGGAACCGATGATGGTTGCTACCGACGTGATCGGCAGTCCGAGAAGCTCGAACAGCATCACAAACAGGATCGTGTACATCACGACCTTGCACAAGGACACCAGGAATTTCGCCAGACCGGCATCCATTCCCTTCTCCTGTCTTGCTGCAAGCCCCCGCTCTATGAGGGACAGTATTTTCCGAATTACCTTTCGCCCGAGCCACCATAAAAAGATGGCAAAAAGGATGCGGACGGCAACCGCTGCGAACAGCGTCAGAGCCGTCGTAAAATCCCCCTTGGAAAGGCTTTGCAGGAACTCTTTCATAATCACTTCTTCTCCTTAAGGATCGGCGTGCAGGTGAAGATCGCACAGCCGAGAGGCGGGATCGTGATCTGGATCGAATTGTCACGGCCGTCCACGCGCTCCTCTTTCGACTGCTTCAGGCGGGCGTTGACATTGCCGCTGCCGCCGTACTGGACGGCGTCGGAGTTGAAGATCTCTTTGTATTTGCCGGGGAACGGAACGCCGAGAGGCTGCTTCTCGTACACCACAGGCGTAAAGTTGCAGACCACAAAGAGGGACTCCGCAGGATCCTCCGTCTTGCGGACGAAGGTGACGATGCTGTGGTCCGCGTCAAGGCAGCTCATCCACTCGAATCCGTCCGGATCCTGATCCAGTCTGTAAAGCGCAGGATGGGAAACGTACAGCGCGTTGAGGTCGCGCACCATCGCATGGATCTTGGCGTTGAGAGTACCCGCCTGGTCACCGTCCACCTTGTCGGTCAGAAGGTGCCACTCGAGGCTCTTCTCTTCGCTCCATTCCGCGAGCTGTGCCATATCCTGACCCATGAACAGAAGCTTCTTTCCGGGATGGCACATCATGAAGCCGTAGGCGACGCGCAGATTGGCGAACTTCTCCTCGTAGGTGCCGGGCATCTTCCCGAGCATGGAACCCTTGCCGTGCACCACCTCGTCGTGGGAGAGCACGAGGATGAAATTCTCACTGTATGCATAGATCATGCTGAACGTAAGCGATCCGTGGCAGCCTCTGCGGAACAGGGGATCCTGCCGCATGTAGGTCGTAAAATCGTTCATCCAGCCCATATTCCACTTGAAATCGAAGCCGAGGCCCTCGTCGTTGAGGTCGCCCGTGATCTTCGGCCATGCCGTCGACTCCTCCGCGATCATCAAAGCGCCGGGAACCAGTTTCTTGGCAATGGAGTTCAGGTGCTTCAGAAGCTCGATCGCCTCGAGGTTCTCGTTGCCGCCGTACATGTTGGCAACCCACTCTCCGTCGTTCTTGCCGTAGTCCAGATACAGCATCGATGCGACAGCGTCCATGCGGATGCCGTCCACGTGGTATTTCTTAAGCCAGAACAGGGCGTTGGCGATCAGGAAGTTGGAAACCTCCGGCCGGCCGTAGTTGAAGATCAGCGTACCCCAGTGCGGGTGGCTTCCCTTGCGGGGATCCTGATGCTCGTACAGGCAGGTCCCGTCGAAGTTCGAAAGGCCGAAGGTGTCTCTCGGAAAATGAGCCGGCACCCAGTCGAGGATCACGCCGATCCCCTGCTTGTGCATGTAATCCACGAAATACATGAAATCTTCCGGCGAGCCGTAGCGGGAAGTGACCGCATAGTAGCCCGTCACCTGGTACCCCCAGGAGGCGTCAAGGGGATGCTCCATGAGAGGCATCAGCTCAATGTGGGTGTATCCGGTCTTCTTGACGTACTCGGCAAGCATGACCGCCAGCTCGCGGTAGTTGTAAAAGCTTCCGTTCTCATCGTTCGGCTTCTTCCAGGAGCCGAGGTGAACCTCGTAGATCGCCATCGGGGAAGCCTTGAAGTCAATCTGTTTGCGCTCCTCCAGATAGCGTTCGTCGTTCCACTCATAGTTTCTCAGGTCTGCGACGCGGGATGCCGTGCCGGGGCGAAGCTCCGCCGCGTTTGCATACGGGTCCGCCTTCAGGTAGGTGAGACCTCCCTTTACCTTGATCTCGAACTTGTACAACTCCCCTGCGCCGACGCCCGGGATGAACAGCTCGAAGATCCCGCTGCCGCCGAGTCTGCGCATCGGGTAGAGACGGCCGTCCCAGTGGTTGAAATCGCCGACGACGCTGATACGCATGGCGTTGGGCGCCCACACGGCGAAATACGTTCCGTCGACTCCGTCGAGAGTCATCGGATGTGCGCCGAGCTTCTCATACACGGTGTAGTGGATTCCCGCGTTAAATTCACGGCAATCCTCCTCGGTAATCTGCGGCCAGAAGCGGTACGCGTCCTCGCAGGTGCGCTCGCCGCCCTCGTAGAGGAAGCGGAAGCGGTATTTGCCCTCCGGGGCAAGGCAGGCGAAAAATCCTCCCTCGTCAACCTTCTCCATCTCGATCGACTCCGCCTTGCCGGCCTCCCCAAGCAGAAGGATCGCCCTTTCCGCGTTGGGGTCAAACGCCGTATACACCATACCGTTCTTGGCTCTGTGAGCTCCCAGCACGGTGTGGGGATCGTCGTGTTCGGAATAAACAATCGCTTCAATGTCCCGCCAATTCATCAATTTGTACAAGGTCTCGTCCATATTGATTACCTCCGTTGTATTGTGCGTGGATTTCTATCGTTCAGCGTCCTTTTTCACTCGAGATACCAGGTGTCAACAGTATTCTCCTCGCCTTCCGCAGGCTTCGGAGTGTATTTGCGGAGAATCTTCTCCATAAGCAGCGACTTCAGGAATGCGTACCCGGAACAGCCGATCAGGAAGACGACCAGATAAAACGGCGGGAACACAGCCGCCAGGAACACTTCGACTACAAGGATCAAAGCCATGAGCAGCGTGCTCGGAAGGTGGCGGAGGGAAAGGAAAAACGCCATTTTGATGATCTTCATCGTAGGAAGGCTGAATCTTGACAGCACCGGGTAAAGATAAATAGAGAGGAACACAAAGAGCACGGTGAAGATCAGCCAGAGCATGAAATAGATCTGGGAAACCGTCTCCCCCTCCTTCATGGACATTGCAAACCAATAGCAGTAGTACAGGGAAAACGCGGCGATCGCCTGCAGGATACCGATGACGAATCCCTGTTTGAAATTGATTTTGAAGGAATGGAAAAATGTTTTTATCGTATATCCGCGGCTCTTGCGGATGTTCTTGGCGACCGCGTAATACAGGCCGGTGGAGGCCGGTCCGATGCCGAGGATCACCGTGAGGATGAAAAGCCAGTTGAGGACCATCACGTCCCAAAGTTTATTCATCGCGGAGAAGAATCTGTTTTCCGAATTAAAGACGTCGTTGATGTTCATTGAAGGTCCCCGTTTTCCGTGTTTTCGCGCTGATCCCGCCGCAGATTTCGCGGCCGTTCTTCCGACAGCGCATAGTTATTAATAGTGTACCTTATTTGCCGCTTTTCGTCAAGTCACGAGTTGCTTTCTTTCAAGGCAGGGATTGCTTTGTTCAAAGCGGTTTGGTATGGCATTTCCGCGGGGAATATGGTATACTCCTTTTGGGAAAACATGGGGTTTCCCGCGCAACACTATTTCGGAGGGGAATATGGAACAGAGAGATTTCGGATTGGTTTTCGGCGGTGGCGGCGGCAAGGGCTCCTACCAGATCGGCGTATGGAAGGCCCTGCGGTTTCTCAAGATGGACTCCTGGATCAAGTCGATCTCCAGCGATTCCATCGGAACGCTGAACGCCGTTATGTTTCTTAACGGGGATTACCAGAAGGCGGAGGACGCGTGGTACAAGATCCGCCCGGTCCAGTTTTTAGACATCACGCCCGAGGGCGTCTGCTCCCGCGACGGTCTTATAAAGATCCTCAACGAGCTTGTGGACATGAAGAAGGTTTCCGAGTCGCCCATCAAGACGTACACGACCCTTGCAAAGCGGTCTTCCGTGACGGATTCGTACCAGATCATCAGCACCTGCTTCGGCGTGCGCCATGACGATCTGGACATCGAGGGCGAGTACGTGCCCATCAACGGCAAGAGCCCGGAGGAACTGATGCAGCTGCTCCTCGCAGCGACGGCGATGCCGTTTGTCTACGACCCGGTGACCATCAACGGCGTGGAGTACCGCGACGGCGGCATTTACGACAATCTTCCGCTTCGTCCGCTGATCGAGGATGACGTCAAGCATCTGATCCTTGTGAGCCTCAACCCGTCCTACGAGTACGACGTCATGTGTGCCTCCCGGGCGGACACCATCATTCTGATCACCCCGAGTCAGGAGATCGGTGCCCTTCTGACCGGACCGCTGGATTTCGACGGACGCAACTCGGCATACCGGTTGAATCTCGGTTTCTACGACACGCTGCGCGCCTTCGAGTATTACGAGCGCCGCATGCTCGGATTTCCGGTGTCGGCAGCCGAGAAGGCAGCCCGCATCCGCGAGGACAACGAGAAGGCCCTGTCCGCAGCCAATGCGCAGAATGCGCTGGAGAGCGCCAACCGAAACTTCAGCAAGATCGACGAGATGATGAAGAAGCTCGGGCTGTAACCACTGCACCCGCAACATATCAGCGGCAGGAACGAATTGCCTCGCAGGCGAGCGTTCGAAATCGCCTGCTGCGGCAATTGTTCCTGCCGCTGTAGGCATTCGGGTAATTTTCCCAATACAGGAGTACGAGAATGAAACTTGTGATATATTTCAGTGCCGAGGGCACGACAGCGAAGGTAGCGAAGGATCTGGCAGAGGCAATCGGGGTTGAGACCTT
>Ga0310696_10003858_pt1 | contig 18548 bp, 18 predicted proteins | sample AusTroGonzalo_MG_4_FD_203885 | JGI IMG/M metagenome (GOLD analysis project Ga0310696, IMG submission 203885) | Bovine rumen microbial communities from tropical cattle in Woodstock, Queensland, Australia - Gonzalo_02 (v2) (version 2) | ecosystem: Host-associated > Mammals > Digestive system >...
CACGCGATTGGTTAAACCGTTCGGTGAATGTCGGTTTTTCCGGTGGGGAAAGGAAACGTTTAATGTTATTACGTTTGATGCTTGTTAAACCTAAGCTTGCCATTTTGGACGAACCAGATTCAGGTGCAGATTCAATTGTCCAAGCACAAATCGCGAACGCAATAAAATCAATGACAGATACTACATTTATATTCATAAGTCACCAAGCGAATTTTACGGATGCGATATCGCCAACGGATATAACAACTTTGTCAAATGGTGAAATTATGTTAAAATAATAGCGGTTAAACCAAGGGGGAAAGGATGAACAGTTTAATTTTATTTATCGGGGTAACATTTATTCTTTGGCTGGGCAGTTCGTTATTTATTCCACTTTTGATTGCGGCATTTTTGTGGTACCTGATAAACGCGACTGCGACATATTATCGCAAACTTTTACCAGCGGCGGAAAATCACCTGTGCTTAAGCGGAACTTTTAAAGTTCTTGCCAATATTATGTCGGTGTTGACTTTCGCGGGATTGTTATATTTATTTGTGACACGTGTTCGCCCAATGTTTTCGGAATTGCTTGCGGTTATGCCACACATACAAAACCAACTTGATACGTTGTGGACGTTCGTATCGAATAAAATTGGTGTAAACCTTGCCGTTGATACATTACCAAGTTTAAACACCATAATCGCAAATGTCGGTTCTTCAATTGCAAAAATAGCAACATCCATGGGGATGGTGATTGTGTATATGATATTTATGTTTGTGGAACAAAGTACATTTCACCGTAAATTTGCGGTATTATTTCCAAATAAGAACCAACATAAAAAAATTCGCTATATTTTGCACAGCATTGATGAAAACATGAAAAAATACCTGTTTATGAAAACATTATTATCGTGCATTACTGGTTTATTATCTTATTTTTGGATGTATACGCTTGGATTGGAATTTGCGGGCGTTTGGGCATTCGTTATATTCATACTTAGTTATATCCCGACAATCGGTGCAATTATAAGCTGTGCTTTACCGATTTTATTTTCATTCGTATCATTTGAAACAATAAACCAACCGGTTTTAATTGCGGTCGGTTTAATCGGTTTACAAATTGTATTTGGGAATATACTTGAACCAAAACTTACGGGAAAAACATTAAACCTGTCCACTCTTGCTATTTTAATAAACCTTGTATTCTGGGGGCTTTTATGGGGTGTAGCGGGCATGTTTTTCAGTGTTCCGTTATTGGTAGCAACATTTATCATTACCGCCCAGTTTGATTCAACACGTTGGATTGCAATATTACTTTCCGCCGACGGTAAAATTCCGGATAAAAATGGGGATTAATTATTAGTGGATAGTGTTAGTGGTTGGTGGTTCGTGCGAGTAGAAAGCGAATAATGTGGCATCAATTGGTGCCACGTGTTTTTTATATTAGTAGTTGGTGATTGGTGTTAATAGTTAATGTTGGCGCTTTGTGCCAGTTTTTTTTATAATTCCACCGACAAAGGTTGTAAATTCATTTGTTACCGCTTAATAGCATATAGTGGTAAAAATATGATAGAATCAAGTTCAGAATAACACCGTACTTACGCTTTTACCCTCCACGAACCACCAACCACTAACACTAACCACTTGTCCTTTTTTTTTACCAGCAACAAAGATTTTATGATAAGACATACATTCTGAATCTAATTCAAGAATACAAAGAATGGGCGTAAAAATACGCCCACAAATAATTATTGCTAAACCCAACAAAAATGTCCGCACCTGCGGACATTTCTATTCTAGTTTAAACCAACCGTAAATTCGTCACCATAACTTGCATTGGTTTGTCCGCCAATCGAACATTGAATCGCTTCAAAACCTTTCTTTAATTGGTTCTTTTTAACAAGTTTACTTGTGACCAAACCACCCGTGGTTCCCAACACAACACCAGCAATACTGTCGGATGCCAAACGAGCCGTGTTGAAATTACCGTCTTCGTCTTTCCACACAGATTCTTTGAAAGTTCCCATAACACTGTCCAATCTGCCACGAACTTCACGAATTGTCTTTTCAAATTTCGCGATATAAGATTGGCCATATTCACATACCGAACCTTTCAATTCCTTGTTAGGATCGCTACATACACAGTGTCCGAAGGTTCCTTCCATAACCAAACGTGTTTCAGAATATGTACATCTGCACGCATTACCCATCAACATAGCACCCGTAGTACCATCACATGTAACGGTCGTTACTGGCTTATCGTCTTCTTTTGGCTTTGGATCATAACATTCCCAAACACCATTACGTTGTTCAAATACTTGCGCAGGATTCGGACAATTACAACGACCGTTCTTCCAAACATAAGTTTTCGGTTTTACACAGCACTGTCTGCCCTCTTCCGTCGGACGATTTCTGCAATCACCAGTGATAACAGTGCCACCACCGCCATTACCACCAGACGATGTCTTTTCACAACCACAGCCATCCAAACCAGAGGCTGGGGTATAACCTTTTTCACATGTCTTTGGGCAACATACAAATGCTCTATTATGACAACGTAAATAAAAATCTATTCCAAATTCTATTGATTCATTTCTAACCCCACTCGTTGATTTACAGAAATTCGAATCAAAAGTACTTATAGCGTTTTCCCCATTCTTAGCATATATCGTATTGCCGTTATTCATAAGAAGCTGACAATCTGCGCCTTCTATATAATCCCCGTACCTATCGGTCAATTTAATTGTACCGAAATTTGCACCAGCAAACGTGCTACCAAATGTATTGCTAAAATCAGCAGAAGAATTCGACGCTCCGCCTTGGGCGGCATTACGATTATTCAAACGTTGGCTTGAATTTTGCTCACCGTATGCCGAACCGCCTTCGCCGTAACCTGCGCCCCCCTCGCCATATCCCATGCCACCTTCACCGCCAGCACCACCGTTTGCAGTATTTTGATTCGCATTGCGGTTATTGTTGCGATTACTGTTGGAATTATTGTTGTCGTTCCAATTTGTATTATTTGGGCCGCCATCCCCACGATAAAAATCCCCGCCATTATTACCGCCGTTGTTACCACCGCCGTTATTGCCACCATTATTACCGCCACCGTTGTTGCCACCGCCGTTATTACCACCATTATTACCACCGCCATTATTGGTTTGTGGTTGTTCCGCCCAGCAAGGGTTTATAGCGTACCCCCTCAAGCCACCAGGAAATTTTTCACCGGCAGAGCCATAAATATCAACCATTTGCCCAGAAATATAAGTTGAAAAATATTTTTGTTTACCACTAGTAGTTGAACACTCGTTTAACGTGCCCAATTCGCTAAAATTCCACACATTACCACCAGATGTAGAACAGGAAAAAACACCTGCATGTTTTACCGCACGATTTGACCAAACCCTTTCATTTGGATTTCCGCCCTGTTCACCAACAGCGATTTTTACACCGTTATCACAACCATTCGTATGCTTGTGCCCACATACATAAGCCAAACCAGCGCTATTATTGTTATCATTTTCTGTTACAAACAGATATTCATTACTAGCCTTCCAGTTATTCCAATCAAGTTTTTGTTTGTTACAATTATAAGTTGCAGCATCCGCCCCAAATGCGGTCAAGCCACACAAAAACGCTAACCCACTGATTTTAAGCAAGTTTTTCATAACTCCCATCCTTTATTATAACGGTGTTTTTTTATACCTTTCCCGTGTATTTTATCATAAAACGCCCCCCCGTTCAACAATTTTAATTACGTTTCATCAAAGAAATTGCGTTTTCCAAAATCACACACGCAGAATTGGAATCTAATTCACGTTTTATATCATCACGGGTCGTATGCCCCATTTGTTCCATTGCGGTTGCACTTGTTAACGTTTCATCAACAAAAATCAATGGTAATTCAGTTTTTGTGGCAAGAACATTTGCAAAATCACGAACCATTGCCGTTGTTTCCGATTCAGTTCCGTCGGTTCGCAACGGTAAACCAATAACTATGCCAGACACATTTTCATTATTTGCTATTTCTACAACACGATCCACTAACCAATCGTGACTGTATTGCTTTATATTTATAACAGGACGGGCAAAAACGAATTCACCGTCAAGTCCCGACACCGCAACCCCCGTTCGGCGTGCGCCCCAATCCAGCGCAAGCAATCGTCCATTTGTCTTAAAAACCTTGAAATTTGGCAAAATCATAGTTATAATTCCCCTGTTTTCGAATAATAGGATTAGAAATGGCATTTAGCAAGCAACAATTGCGAAAATTCGCAGATTTAGTACAAATCGAAATTCCGGATGAAAAACTGGAAAAAATGAACATAGATTCCGTTGTGGAATGGTTGGACAAATTACAAAAGATTGATACCACTGGTGTTGAACCAATGATAAGTCCCGCCGAACACGATTTACCCACACGCGCCGATGTGGTGACCGATGGCAATATTCGTGATGCGATATTGGCGAACGCCCCCGACAAGGCGGGTGTTTCCCGTGGTTATTTCGCTGTACCCAAGGTTATGGAGGGCGATTAAAATGGAAAATTACGGGAAAATGGATACAAATACCCCAATTGAAAACCTTGGCTTTTCAACCGCTACTAAAAACGCGTTATTACAAGGCGACATAAAAACATTGGAAGATTTACTGCTTGTCGTTAGAAAAGGCAATCTTTTGAAATATCGCAATATTGGCAAGAAAAAATATGACGAGGTTATGGACAAACTTTATGAAATCCAAGACAGCGGGTATTGTAAAGACATGACTTTGCACTCTCGTTACGAAAAGCAACTTGCCGATATAAATGAACAAATAAATATTTATAAAAAAGCAATCCAAAAATTGAAAATTCAACGCGATGTTTGTCAGGACTTGCTTAACCGGCACGCGAAATAAAATTCAATACATATCATAAAGGTAAAAAGAATGATTAACTTAACCATTACCGAAGCATTACAAAAACTTCAATCTGGCGAAATAAGCGCAACGGAACTTACACGCGCACATTTGGAACGTATTGAAAAATATAACCCTGTATTGAACAGTTTTATCACGGTTACACCCGAACGCGCATTAGCAGATGCAGCGGTGGCGGATAAACGTATAAAAGATGGAACAGCACGCATATTGGAAGGAATCCCAATTGCCATGAAAGATTTATTCGCGACACGTGGTATTCGCACAACGGCGGCATCCCATATTTTGGAAAATTTTATTCCGGAATACGAATCGACAATTTCACAAAATTTCATAGACGCTGGAACGGTTTTGCTTGGTAAATCTAATTTGGATGAATTTGCTATGGGAACATTTAGCAAAACATCTTATTTTGGCGCCCCAATAAGTCCGTGGCAACTTGAACGTAAATTAAACGCAGGCGGTTCATCGGGTGGGACAACATCCGCGGTGGCGGCTGGCCTTGCCATGGGAGGAACGGGAACCGACACTGGTGGTTCGATTCGTTTTCCTTGTTCTATTACTGGTCTTGTTGGTGTAAAGCCAACATACGGTTTGTGTTCACGTTGGGGATGCGTAGCGTTCGCGTCGTCACTTGATACACCGGGACCAATCGCGCGTACCGTTGATGATGCGGCATTATTACTTTCGGTTATGGCGGGTCACGATTCAAAAGATTCAACCAGCGCAAATGTTAAAACCGATATATCAGTTCCATTGAAACCGATTTTAGGCGATGGGAAAAAATTACGCATTGGTATCATCAAAGAATTCGCCGATGTTCAAATTTCCACCGATATGAAAAATTTGTTTGAAAAACGCGTTGCCGATTTGAAATCACTTGGCGCCGAAATTGTCGAAGTTTCCATACCAAATATTTTGGATGCATTGGCGGCATATTATGTTATCGCCCCTGCCGAAGCGGCATCTAATTTAGCGCGCTATGATGGGGTACGTTATGGTTTGCGCGTCGAGGGTAAAGATATTTATGACACGTTCAAGAAAACCCGTGCTGCGGGATTTGGCGACGAAGTAAAACGCCGTATGATTATAGGCGCAGCAGTGTTATCAAGTTCGTCATATGAAGTATATTTTATGCAAGCGGCACGCGTTCGTCGCATGATAGCCGATTCGTTTAATCGTGCATTTGAACAATGTGATTTAATTGTTTGCCCATCGGGTGCGAACACGGCAATGCCTTTGGATTCCGATTTAACACCGCTTGAATACTATGCGCTTGATTTGTTCACGGTCGCAATGAATTTGGCTGGTGTGCCAGCAGTCAGTGTTCCATGTGGTTTGGCAACAAATAACTTGCCACTTGGTATGCAGGTTGTTGGACGCAAGTTTGATGATGTTCGCGTATTACAACTTGCAAAACACATTGAACAATTTGCAAATATAAACAACAGACCGACAACGGTAATGGGCGAATAAAAATGTGGTTGGAAAAAAAGAGCAATAAAAAAATGGTGGCCAGAAGTGGAATCGAACCACTGACACAGGGATTTTCAGTCCCTTGCTCTACCAACTGAGCTATCTGGCCATCCGTGGGACACATAATAAGATACAAAAAACAAAAAAGCAAGGAAAAACGAAAATGTTTACGATAAAAGGCAAAACAGGTGATTGGGAAGTTGTAGTTGGGTTGGAAACCCACATAGAAGTTCTTTCCAAAAGTAAGATTTTTAGTGGCGCATCTGCTGACTATAATCCAACGGTATCGCCCAACACCCAAGTTTCCATGGTTGACGCGGCTATGCCTGGCATGTTGCCTGTTTTGAATGAATACTGTGTTGAACAAGCAATTAAATTTGGTTTGGGTATAAATGCAGAAATTGCGAAAAAAAGCCGTTTTGCACGTAAACAATATTTTTATCCCGACCTGCCCCAAGGATATCAAATTACCCAAGCATCTGGCGAACCAGCAATTGTAAATAATGGTTGGATTGAAATTATTGGCGATGATGGCAACCCAAAGAAAATTTTGATTGAACGCGCCCACATGGAACAAGACGCGGCCAAAAATAAACACGATATGCATCCAACCAAGTCATTTGTTGATTTGAACCGCAGTGGTGTCATGTTGTTGGAAATTGTCACATTTATTGATATAAACAACCCAGAAAACCGTTCTTATATTACGTCACCAGATGAAGCAGAAAAATATCTGCGTCAAATTCGTGAAATCGCACGTGCGTTGGGTGTATCCAAGGCAAATATGGAAGAAGGTTCCATGCGTGCCGACGTTAATGTTTCGGTTCGTCCAGTTGGTGCAAAATATTTTAATGAACGTTGCGAAATCAAAAATATGGTGTCCTTTAAATTCATTAAAAACGCCATTGAATACGAAGCGAAACGTCAGATAGAAATTCTTGAAAACGGTGGAAAAATTGATCGTTGCACAATGCGTTATAACCAAGGTGACGGAACAACGACCGTTCAACGTACAAAAGAAGATGCACTGGATTATCGTTATTTCCCAGACCCAGATTTATTACCTTTGGTTGTCACAGATGAACAAATTGAACGTATTCGTAAAACCATGCCAGAATTACCAACGGCCACACGCACACGCTATATTGAAAAATTCGGTTTATCCGAATACGATGCGGCAAGACTCACCGAAACCGTTGATATTTCACATTGGTTTGATACGGCGGTGAACGGTAAAACCGAACGCGCCAAAGGTATTGCGAATTGGATGATTTCCGAATTATTCGCCCACCCAGAAAATTACGATATTACAAATGAAAAATCTGGCATTGTTGATGACATGCGTATTATTACCCCGTCAGATTTGGCGGAATTGGTTGATATGGTCGCATCCAAAGAAATCAACGGCAAACAAGCCAAGGATATATTTATAAAAATGCTTGATGGCGAATCGGGAACACCACATGAAATTGCGGATAAATTCGGCATGAAACAAATTACCGATACTGGCGCGATTGAAAAAATTATCTATGAAGTCATTGCGGCAAATCCTTCACAAGTCGAACAATACAAGTCAGGTAAGGTCGGATTACTTGGTTTCTTTGTCGGTAATGTTATGAAAGCATCCGGTGGTAAAGCGAATCCCGCGGTTGTAAACGAAATTTTAAGAAACAAATTAAACTAAAAGGAAAAAACAATGATGGTATTTGATTATAATGTTATTACAGGTATGTCGTATCGTTGGGTTGATACCCCTGGTGAAAATTTAATTGATGATACAATGTCCAAAAAGCAACAAATAGACAACTTGTTAACATCCTTACGCATTTGTACTAAAAGCAAAGCACACATATAAAAAAATGAAGAAATACTTTATTCAAACTTTTGGTTGTCAAATGAACGTATACGACAGTTGGCGTATAGCTGCCATGCTTGACGCACGTGGCCTTTGCGCAACCGACAATGTCGCAGATGCAGATATTATCATCTTAAACACCTGTGCCGTTCGTGAAAAAGCGACGAATAAAGTATTTTCTGCATTGGGACGAATTCGTGATGCAAAAAAGCCGTCCGCCCTGTTCGGCATAGTTGGCTGTGTTGCACGTGAAACAGGTGGCGATGCATTTCGTCGTATGCCGGAATTAAACTTTGTCCTTGGTCCACAAAGTTATCATAAATTACCAGAAATTTTAGAAAACCCCGATACAAAATTACTAAATATTGATTTGAGTGGTCTTGAAAAATTTGATGAATTGCCACAATTGGTAACAAGCCCCGCTGTATCATATATACCAATACAAGAAGGGTGTAATCATTGTTGTACATATTGCATAGTACCGTATACACGCGGTCGCGAATTATCACGTTCCTTTATTGATGTGACACGTGACACCGAACACGCAGCCACAACGGGTGCCATAGAAATATGTTTTTTGGGTCAAAATGTGAACGGTTATAAATATACCGATGAAGCGGGACATGTTTATCGTTTATCTGATTTAATTCGTATGGCAGCAAAAATACCAAATATAAAGCGCATACGTTTTACTTCAAGTTATCCAACCGAAATGACCGATGATTTAATTGAAATGTTCGCAACTGAACCAAAGTTGTTACCTTTCTTGAACATGCCAATTCAAAGTGGTTCCCCTAACATATTAAAGCGTATGAATCGCCCATATGACTTGGATGGATATCTTGAAATTATACGTAAATTGCGTAAAGCCCGTTCGGACATTCAAATATCAAGTGATTTTATTGTCGGATTTCCTGGTGAAACAGAAGACGACTTTGAACAAACGGTGGAAATCGCAAAACGTGTTCGTTATGTAAATTCTTATTCATTTAAATATTCACCACGCCCGCACACGGCGGCGGCAATTATGCCCGACCAGATTCCTGAAAACGTAAAAAAAGAACGCCTTGCTACACTTGATTCATGTTTAAACGAAATTCAACGCGAATTTAATGAAACATGCGTCGGCAAAATATTAACTTGTTTGTGTGAGGGGCCCGACAAAACAGGAAAACATTTAATTTATCGCACCCCTTATATGCAACAATGTATCGTTAAAAAAACGTCCATTGATTGTCCGCAACTTGCCAACGTGAAAATAACCGCCGCAAGCAAAGCATCATTGCGTGGGGAATTGGTCACAGATTAAAAATCAAAATATCAGAAAATGAAAAAACTAAAACCGACACCATGTGTCGGTTAAATTTGTGGTGGGCGCATGGGGACTCGAACCCCAGACCCACTGATTAAGAGTCAGTTGCTCTACCAACTGAGCTATGCACCCATAGGTCTTTTGCCCGCCAATTATAAATCTTTTTTATAAAAAAGCAAGTTTTTATATGGTGTTTCGTCTTTATCGCAAGATTTTCAAGGCATCCATACCTATGTAAAACAAGTTTTTCCAATGGTATTATTTAATTGTTGAAACAAACATTACAACAACCAAAAAGGAGAAAACATGAAAAAATTTGCTATTCCTGCCATCGCAGCAATTATCACATGCCCAGCGTTAGCAGGTCAACATCATAACGAATCGTTTTGGGACACAATTAACCCATATATTGCGGCACGTGTTGGCGCAGGTTACACAAATTTGAATTACAGTTTAAATGACAATAAAGACAGTTTAAGTGACGAAGAAATGCATGGTCGTGTCGCACTTGGTTTAACAATGGGATGCAACCACGAAGCAAGAACAGAACTTGAATGGTCTATTTTCACAAAAATGAAAGATACAAATAATTTTGGCAATTTAACCGATGTTAAAATTGATACCAAACTACAAACATTGTTGATGAATGGTTATATGGATTTAGGAAACTATAAAATGATTCGTCCATTCGTCGGTATCGGTGCGGGTGTTGCCATGGTAAATAACACTGTGAACGCCCCAGTTGTCGGCGGATTCGATCAAGACATTACTAGATTTTCCGCAATGGGAACAATGGGCATGACTTTTGATTGGAATGTATTCGCGGTTGATATGGCGTTTCGTTATACATATGCTGATGTTAATTCCGGTTTGCACAATTTCGGTGGTGACATTGGCGTAAGATATATGTTCTAGTATAAAAAACACCCATCAAAGACAAAGTCCCCGTGCGGGACTTTTTTTGATTATCATTATTCTTAGAATATTTCCCTAGGCAATCTTACCTGACGAAAAAGCACCCCTTTTATAATATAATTTTTTCATATAACCAACGGAGAAAAATATGAAAACACTTCTACAACAAATTACAAAAACAACTTTATTATTCAGTGCATTTACTATACTTGCCGGTTGTACATGCGACAATCATGAACATCGCCATAAAAAGCATCACAAATACGTCCCCGAACAAGAATTTGTTATGGTTGAAATGGCCGAAGTAACAACAATGGACATCGTCGAACCCAATATGGTGAAAGCGAAAATATACACCCGAAATTCCAAGGGGGGGGACAAGCGAAATGGGCTATGTTAAATTTATTCAAACTGACAATGGGACAAAAATGAGTATGGATTTGAAATACCTGCGCCCTGGAAAAGCTTATACTCTTAAACTTTACCAATGCGGCACATGCAACAATGACGATTGTTGTGACAAAACATATATGAATGTGAACTTGCCAATGGTAATGATAGACGCCCCCGGCAAATTGAAGAAAACTGTCGATGTACGCAGTATCAATTTAAATGATTTACAAACCGCAAAAATTGTATTTACGCGCGATGGTGGCTATAAAGCCGCATGGGGTAGATTACAACCCGTTATGAATTATTAATCTTTCCTTTCCGCCCGAATTTATGGGCGGTTTTTATTTTTTTAAATAATTTATTGGATTGTACGCCTTGGTCCCCTTACGAATTTCAAAGTGCAACTGGGGCTGAGTCACCTTGCCCGTTTTACCAACAGTACCGATTTTTTGACCGACGCTCACACGTGCGCCACGACGAACCGACATAGAATTTAAATGGGCATAAACCGTCATCCAACCATCAGCATGTTGAATAATTATCAAATTACCCATACCTTTAACTTCATTTCCAGCATACGCGACAACCCCATTTTCCGCCGCAACGACATTGGTATTTAATGCAGCGCCAACATTTATACCATCATTAAATAGACCACCAGATTTCGCCCCATAATTTGACAACACCTTGCCTCGCACGGGCCACGTAAACTTTGAAGAAGAACGTGCCGAAATTTGTGGCAATTTTTGCTTTGGATCGGATGATATTTTTTTCTTTTCTGATACTTGATTTTCCTGTTTGGGCTTTTCGTTTTTCACGGTGTTTTTTGTGGTATCTGGCTTTTTTACATCCTTGGTTTTTTGTTCAGTTTTTTTCGTTTCTATTTTTTTATTTTCAATCTTTTTTTGTTTCGTTTTTTTGACCTTGTCTTGTTTATTTACTTCTTTCTTTTCAACTTTTTGTGTTGTTTTCTTTATTTCTGTTTTTGGTTTTTCGTTTTTTTGTACATTTTGCCCCTGTTTTTGTGATTCCTTGGGTTTCGCTTCGGATTTTGCATTTGGTTTTACAACCTCTTTTGTGGTTGATGCCAAGGATGGTGTAATAATTTTTGCTTCGGGGACATCTGGGACACGTAATACCTGCCCTGTTTTTAAATCAAACGGTGGACGCAGATTATTCATAACCGCTAAATCATTCACCGGAACAGCGTACCGACGTGACACGGAATACAAAGTATCACCATGACCAATCGTTATGGTTTTGGTTCGTGCGGAAGTAATTTGTATGGCAGACGCTTCTTTTTCAATTTTTTTATCAACCTTGGTATCAGATTTAGGTTGTTGCTTTACATCAGATTTGGTTCGTTTTTGTTGTTCTGTTTTTGCTTCGGATTTCGGTTTTTCTGTGACCTTAGGTACATCTTTTGATTTAATTGGTTCAACATTTTGTTTTTCTGGAACTGGCTTTTTTATTTCTTTTTTTGACGTTTGATTAGCATCTTTCACCACTTCTTTGACATGTGTTTTTGTGGTGTTACTTTGTATATCAGCTGCACTTCTAAGTTTTATTTTCTGCCCTATTTTCACCGTATACGGAGAATTCAAGTTATTAATTTTTGCTAAATCTTGAACATTTGTATTGTTCTTTTTGGCAATGGAAAACAGCGTGTCACCCTTTTGCACAACAACACTATCTTTGACACCCACAATTTCTTCGGTTCCTTTAATTTCCGCAGGAACAACCAAAACATCAACAACCGAGTCATCAAGTTTCTTGGCTGTTTGTTTTGATTCGGGTATTTCAAGAACATCATCAGGAACAACTATTTCAGGTTCATTATCAATTGTGATATCCATTTCGGGTTCATCGGCAATCTCCGCTGTTTCTTTTAGTTCCATTGGTTGCACATAATCAGACGGTAAATCTTCGGATGGGGCAATATAGTCATCAGGATTTGCATAGGTTAAATAATCAGCCGTAGTAGCATTGTTTTCAAAGGAATCTGTTGCGTCATAAATTCCATAATCAGTGGCAGCAGAATTATAAATTTCCGCTTCGGTTTCAGGATCCGCCAACAACGCAGGATAACGTTCATAAATAAAATCCCCTACGCTATCAGGAATAGATGCTATTTTCGGCTGTAAATCGCACGATGCAACAAGCATCGCGAACGACGTCATAAAAAAAACACGCATTAAATTCTTCACGCACGAATTATACCACAAAAAACACCTAAAATAAACACATTAAGACCATAACCGTGTTTATTTTTTCATAAACAAAATACTTGCTTCAAACAAAGCCCACATCGGTAAAGCCAACAACAATTGTGAAACTACATCTGGCGGAGTCAAAACAGCCGCAATAATAACAATAAAAACGATAGCATAACGTCGTGAAGCCAATACCCGTTCACGTGACAACACACCAATACGGTTCAATAAAACCAGCACCAACGGCAATTGAAACGCCAAACCAAAGACCTTTAATAACCCTATGGAAAAACCAATAAAATCACGCATATCCGGCATAAGAACCGCAGGAACCGGTGTATCAAGATTTAAATCTATAAAGAAACTAAAAACACCGGGCAATAATATATAAAATGCAAATGCTGCACCACCAATGAACAATAATGGCGACAAAACAAAAATTGGAATAATAAATTTTTTTTCCTTTCTATGTAGCCCAGGTGCTATATATGCCCATATTTGCCATAACGCGATTGGCACGCTAAACAATAACGCAACAAGGGTCGAAAGCGATAAACGTATCATCAACCCATCAGTAATACCCGTATAAAGCAACTGCGCATCATCCCAAACACCAATAAGTGGTGCAGTAATGAAACCTTGGATAAATGGCGAGACAACCCAACCAAAAATAAAAGCGCAAACAAAAAAGCCAATAACACATAAAATTCGTCCACGCAATTCGGCAAAGTGTTCATAAATGGTCATTTTATTTTTCATTTCTTCTTTGCCTTAGTTGTTCTAGATCGTTTTTGGGATCTTTTTTCCGAAAAAGAATCTAACATATCATCTGTTGTTGTCCTTATCAAATCATCCAACGGTTTTTCCATTTCAATCTGGTCCTTGATTTTTTCGGAAGCGTCAGTAATTTTCCAAATTAATCCACGAATGAATTTCACCATTCGTGCAAGTGCACGTGCAACATCAGGCCAATATCGTGTTGGTATAATCAACACCGCTACAAGAATAATTACTAAAAATTCAGCCCAACTTATTCCGAACATTTTTTAATCATAAAAATCATCGCCACCATTTGTATTTACAGTTTTATGACGTTTTATTTGGAAGTAATTTTTTCCAAAATTTGTTTTCGTTTGTAAGTTGTTAAATACAACGTCCGTTTTATTTCCGACCGCATCAACAACCGACCACGAATTCAAGCCAGAAGTTTTTTTATCAAAAACAACCGTCATATTTCCAAGGCCTTCTTGATTACGTAAATTCATTTTTAACGAAAAAGTTTTTCCGTTATCTTTTGTATCTATTACATGGATATCCGCATTACGCAAATCTATTTTCTTTCTTACCAAAATACCAGCAGGTGTACTAGTCAAAGGAACCGTTGTTATTTGGTCCAAAGATTTGTCGTAAAAATATAAATCGGCACCATCAGCCATCAGTTGCACGGGCAAATTTTTGTAATCTAGACGCACACGCCCAGGTCGCAACATAGAAAATGTTCCCCGTTCTTTTTTACCATTGTTCGTTTGAACAAAATCACCCGTAAGCCCAGTAATTGAATTAAGGTATTTTTCCGCACGCGATACAAGCGTTGCATCAACATCGGCCATAGCAGAAAATCCGACAAATCCCGCCAATAAAGCAACTAAGAATCGTTTCATTTTATCACCTTTTTAAATATGTCTAAAACTTGTTTTTTTACATTTTCTAATGTGTCATAAACGACCGCACCAGCAGCATATTTATGTCCACCGCCACCAAGTTCGTTTGCTATTTTATCAACCGCTTTAAATTTTCCACGTAAAGAAATTCCGATTTGTTTCTGTTTTTGTTCTTTTAGCAAAACTACATAATCAACACCACGAATTTGTTCCAACAATGCTAAAACCGTTTCGCCACGTCCATCAAGATTCTTGTAAGCTTTGGCATCTATGACAGCGAAAGCAAGTTGATTTTTAAAGAAAAATTCCGCATTCGCAGCAGCAGCCGATTCAACAACCACCGTCTTGCGCGCTCTGTCCGCAAGTCCAGTAGTAATTTTTTGGATATCAACGCCCATTCCCAACAAATTGGCGGCGACACGTAAAACCCGAGCATCCTTAGCAAATGTGAAATTACCAGTATCGGTTATAATCCCTGTCATCAACAGAATCGCAGTTGTAGCATCACAAGACCATTTTGACTTTGTCATCATTTCATATATAACTTGCGTGGTAGCAGCGGCATGCTTATCATCGAAACACAAATCGCCGATATTTTTTTGTTCGTGTATATGATGATCTATTTCTATAACAAACTTTGCGTTTTCAGCAAATTTGTACGGTGCCCCAATATTGCGTGCAGTGCCATAATCAACAACAATTGCAACATCAAAAACTTTATCCGTATTGATATGTTCGTAAAAGTTTATTTTTTTACGCAATGGGACATTGTCCAAATTATCCGGTATATTTCCATCATAAACACATACCGGTTTCTTACCATAATTCTGTTCCAACAAAGACGCCATAGCCAACACGGAACATAACGCGTCACCATCAGGATTTTTGTGCCCAAAAATCACAATATTTTTCGCGCTTCTTATTTTTTCATCAAAAATTTTCAATTTTTTTATCATAATGCGACATCTTCCAGAACAAATTGAACACGACCACTATAATCGTTTTCCTTTAATCTTCCTAATACTTTTATTTTAGTGTTTAAGTTAGCAGTATCTAGCAAAAAATCGCCAACCGGGGTTCCCACCAAATTAAACCCAACAAAATCGAGTCCCTTGCCAGATGAAGTACGCAAAGCCCCACGTAAGTGCATATGAGTTTTGCCCATAACATTTGCAAACTTTAATCCGCAACCATATAACACTAATACTGGTTCGGGATTTGCTTGTCCAAACGGTTCCATTTGCTTCAACGAATCGACTAATTTTATTGTTGCCCCAGAAGCATCCAATTCAGCGTCCACCATAACATCAGGGAGTGGCTTTTGTCCCCCAAGTTGCTCTAACACCGATTTTTCTAAGAATTCACAAAATTCGTTTTCTTTGTCTGCTTTTAACGAAAACCCAGCGGCCGCTGCATGTCCGCCACCTTCGGATATCAAACCCTTTGTCAATGCGTCATGTATTATCGCCCCCAAGTCTACCCCTGCTACCGAACGACCAGAACCATTTATTACACCATCAACACGGGTCGCAACACAAGTTGGTAAATTATAGCGGTCCTTTAACCGACCTGCAATAATTCCCATAACACCGCCGTGCCAATCATCACCACAAACAAATAAACTGCATTTTCCACGACGGCAACAATCTTCGGCAAGTTCGGATGCACGCAACATTATTGCATTTTGAATATCAATACGCTGTTGATTCATCGCATCAAGTTTTGTTGCCAAGTCATACGCAACAAGAGGATTGTCAGCAAGCAACAAATCCAAAGCGGGACCTGCTGAATCTAAACGTCCCGCCGCGTTTAACCGTGGTCCTAAAACGAACCCCAACCCATATACAGAAACTTTATCAAGTTTTGCGACATCCATCAAAACTTTTAACCCAAGATTTTGACGCAACCCAAGAACCTTCAGACCCGTTGTGACAAAAGCCCTGTTTAATCCAATAAGCGGCATGGTGTCACAAACCGTACCCAATGCGACACAATCCATAAGATTTAATAAATTTACTTCTTTTGCCCTTTTTGAAATTTCTGTATCAACAGAATTCTTTAATTCACGATTTAATGCAACCAATGTCAAGAATGCCACACCAACACCAGCAAGATATTTCAAATCCGAAGTATCATCCGCACGTTTTGGGTTTACGACCGCATCCGCTCTTGGCAAGATCGCATCAACAGAATGGTGGTCCGTTACTACAACATTCATTCCCAAATTTTTCGCGATTTCAACTTCTTTGGCACCACTTATACCACAATCAACCGTTATCAAAAGTTTTACACCTTGATTGTAAATATCATTAACCGCATCAGGGTTTAGACCGTACCCCTCACCTTCACGCGTTGGCAGATGCCAAATCACATCGACATCAATTAATTGTAAATATTTCACAAATATAGCGGTGGAAGTTATACCATCAACATCATAATCACCGTAAATCGCGATTTTTTCTTTTTTTAAAATCGCATCCGCTATCAATTTTACCGCTGATTCCATATCCTTTAAAACAAAAGGATCTGGCATATAATCATGAACAGAAGGGTTCAAGAACGCATCCATATTCTCGGGCTGGATTCCCCGATTCAAAAGTATTCTTTTTAATAAATCTTTTTCGCCTGCAAACAGTACATCACCGTCATCACTGGCAATCCACGCCCTGCCCAGCATGGATTTTTCTACTATCTTTCTCACGCTATACTCTTTTTTATTATCAGTGCTATTATAATCTAAATTTATTCAAATAGCAACGGCAGGATACTATCAAGTATTTTTCCAGCTGTCGGCACCGCATTCCACGCGGCCGTTCTGAGTCCAAAAGTTTCTTTTACACCCTTGGGTTCATCAAGAACAACCAATATTGTATATTGTGGCGCATTAACTGGGAAAATACCGACAAAAGCGGTCAAATTTTTCATTTTATCGATTTTCCCGTTTACACGCTTTTCAGCAGTAGCCGTCTTTCCACCAATTTGTATACCAGCAATACGCGCTTGTTTCGCACTGGTTTCTTCGGCAATACGCAACATTATACCGCGCAACCTTGCAGATATATCATCAGACAAAACACGTTCCGCACGCAGTGGACCAAAATTCCTTTTTTGTAATGTAGGATAAATATAAAACCCGCCATTTATCATGGAATTTACCCCTAACAACAAGTGCATTGGCGTAACAGAAATACCATGTCCAAATGAAACCGTGGCACGTTCCACAGGTCCCCACTTAATCGGCATAAGGGTTCGTTCAGTTTGTCCGAATTCCAAATTCAACGCCTTGTCCAAATGAACACGATGGAAAAATTCTTGTTGTATCCCTTCGGGCAAATCCAACGCAATCTGCGCACTCCCCGCATTACAGGAATGCAACATTATTTCTTCCACACTAAGATTTGGACGCGGAGGTCTGAAACTTGAAACATCGCCTATTTTTGCGGCAACGTTTCCACGCTTGTCACGAATTTTATACGCTTCTTTGACATAGTATTCTTTATTTATTCCGTTTTCCATGGCCATGGCAGTATTAAACACCTTGAATATGGATCCCATTTCAAATGTCGAACGTAACGGTTTAAACAATCGGTTACTTTGTGGGTCAACGGATAAATTTTCTGGATCAAAATCTGGCAAAGAAACCATGGCTATCATTTCACCAGTACTTGAATTCATCAACAATCCCATCGCACCTTTTGCTTGGTACCTTTGCATAGCACGTGATAATTCTTCGTAAACAACAGATTGAATTCGTGCATCAAGCGAAAGTTGTAAAGGCTCCTTGTTATCACGCAAATAGTCGTCATAAATACGTTCAGCACCTT
>Ga0310696_10003860_pt1 | contig 18545 bp, 14 predicted proteins | sample AusTroGonzalo_MG_4_FD_203885 | JGI IMG/M metagenome (GOLD analysis project Ga0310696, IMG submission 203885) | Bovine rumen microbial communities from tropical cattle in Woodstock, Queensland, Australia - Gonzalo_02 (v2) (version 2) | ecosystem: Host-associated > Mammals > Digestive system >...
CGTTTTCGGTGAACTGGTCGAGTTTGATGTAGCCGATTTCGTTGTCCAACATCCCGTAGTAGGGGAGGTTCGGAAGTTTCACCTCCTCACGCTTGATGTTGAACGATAGCTTCTTGTTCTTGGTGGGGCGGAACACCTCGATGGCGAGGGTACTGCCCGGCTGCCCCTTCAGGATGGCGCTGACATCGGAGGAGGATTTCCCTTCGGTCGTTTTCCCGTCAATCTTCAGGATGACGTCACCGGCCAGCAGTCCCGACTTCTGGGCGGGCCAGCCTTCGTAAAGTTCGGATATAATCACCTGTTTGTCACGCTGTTGGATAAGAGCACCGATGCCGCCGTACTGGCCCGCCGTCATCATCTTCACATCCTCGATCTTGTTTTCGGGATAATAGACGGTGTAGGGGTCGAGGCTTTCCAACATCGCGTTGATGGCGGTTTCGGTGAGGTCGCCCGGCGTGATTTCGTCGGCGTACTTGGCGTTCAGCTCCCGTAGCACCGTGATGAAAATATCGACATTCTTGGCGATTTCAAAATCGTTCTGGGCCTTGGCCGGCACCAACATCGCGCCGCACAAAACAACGATAGCGAATATGGATTTTATGTGTTTCATTTATATAATTTTCAGTTTTCAGTTTTCAATTTTCAATTAAGGCACGGGGTCGTAGCCGCTGCCGCCCCATGGGTTGCAGGAGAGCACGCGCTTGAAGGTGAGCCACGAGCCTTTGAAGGGGCCGTGCTTTTGGATTGCCTCCAGGCCGTAGTTGGAGCAGGTGGGCGTATAGCGGCAGCTGCGTCCGATGAGGGGCGACAACGTCCACTGATAGACCTTGATGAGGGCAATCAGGATGGCCGAAAGACCTTTTTTGAAATAGTTCCAGATGGTTTTCAGAAAATGCTTCATCGTGATTCTGCAACCTTTGTTAAACGATGAAGAATCTCGATTATTTTGCTTTCCACCAAATTATAGGGTAAAAGGTCGCGTCCGACATAGTAGAACATCAGGTCGGCGCGGATGCCGTCGGGGAGGTGCGGATCGAACTCCTGCCGGTGGTGAAGCCGCCATGCCTCACGGGTGAGCCGTTTAAGGCGGTTGCGGTCCACGGCGTGCTTGAACGACCGTTTCGGCACGATTATTAAAATGCGGTTCACCTTCGCTTCGTCGGAAACGGGGGTGAAGTCGTAAAAACACCGATAAGGATAGATAGAAACTTTCTGCTGTTTGTCGAACAGCCGCTCAATGGTCAGTTTGGAGCAGATGCGTTCCTCTTTGGGGAAAGTAAGATGCTGTTTGTTAGCGTCTTCTGGTTGCATACTCCTTCAAGAAAATGTCCATTGCCGCTGTGATGGAGGGAGCCTCTTTCGACGGAGCCTTCACGTGGAGGGTGAAGCCGGCATCGGTGACGGCCTGTGCAGCGGCATCTCCGAGGACACCGAAAGCCACCTCGCCCTGCTCGAAGTCGGGGAAGTTCTGCTTCAGCGACTGGATTCCCGACGGGCTGAAGAAGATGATCATGTCGTACTTCGTGATATCTACTTCGTCCTTAAGGTTATTGGGCACGTTTTTGAAAATGACGGCCTGCGTATAGGCGATGTTGTGTTCGTCGCAGAAGGCGGCCAGCCCCGTGGCGGGCATGTCACTGCCGCAAGGGATGAGGAACTTGCAATCCTGATTTTTCAGAATGAGGTCGTAAAGTCCCTTCGGATCGTTGTTCTTGTTGAAGAAGACCTTACGTTTGCGGAACTGGATGTAGTTCTGGAGGTAGAATGCGGTGGCGTCGGTAGTGCAGATGTATTTCATGTCTTCCGGAAGCTCGACACGGAGTTCTTTCAGAAGATTGAAAAAATAGTCAACGGTGTTTTTGCTGGAGAAGACGATGGCCGTATGGTCAAGAATGTTGATCTTGGCTTCCCGGAATTCGCGTGAAGAGAGTGCTTCCACCCGGAAGAATTTGTAAAAATCAATATTGATGCTGTATTTCCGTTTCAGTTCCGCATACGGCGACTTGTCAAAATCAGCGGGGGGATTCTGGGAAATTAGGATGTTTTTAATCTTCATTGCGCAAAACCATTAATTGTGTCCATTATCGGAAAGCCTTATTTACCTATGCGTTATAAGCAGTTTTAGGATAATGAGATAGGGTAAAATTTCAAGGGTGCAAAAGTACAAAAAAAATTGAAACAAACTGAGTGCGGAAGATTTTAAAGTCAGGGTGCGGATAATCATCATACTGTAGGTGGCGATGAAAATGGGCAGATAGGCGAAGAGGATGGCGGGCCTGCCGAGGTAGATGGCGGCGGCGAGGATGGGGAGAAGTATGATGGAACTGTCGGAAAGGTAGAAGAATTTGCTGTGGTTGAAAATGGACGCATCGTTGCTGCACTCGAAAAGCTTGCCAAGGAGGGTGCTGTTGCCGAATTTGACGAAGAAATCGAACAACGTGGCTCCAAAACAGAGGGCGTACAACAGTTTCAGATTAAAGTTGCCGGCGATTGTTGGGAGCAGTGTAACTATCAGGTAGAACACCAACAGTGACTGTACCAGCGTGTTGAAAAATGCTCCGAAAGCGAAACACCACTCGTTGTACAGTTTGCTGTCGCGGAAAAACTGGGAACGCACCCGAGGGACAAACAGCGCCTGAATTGTCGATTTGAAGACGCGGCGGTTGACAGTCACGTTGACAGCCAGCACAAAAAGGGCGATGCAGAAGACAATCGTTGCAATGTCAGCGTAACAGGAAATAGGGAGCATCCCGGCTGGAAGAAGCGCGGATGAACCTTCTGGAAATACTGACATGCAACAGGTTAACATTTATTTTTTCGTGTAAAAATTTGCGGCAAATTTACACCGAAATCCTTTTAACGCACCCGCAGTTTCCGCCCGATTTGCAAAATGGTGGTCTCCCTGATTTTATTGAGCTTGCAGAGCTTGGAGACAGTGGTGTGGTGGCGGGCCGCAATCTTGCCGAGGGTGTCGCCCTTGCGGATGGTGTAGTACTGCGGGGAGCCGCCGGAAGAACTGCTGGCCGTGGCCTTGGGCTGGCTTGATGAGGTGGAAGCTTGCGCCACAGGCTTGTCGGCCCGTCCGTAATGGGAGTTGATATTGTAATAGCTCTTGTAGATGGTGAGCTGCGGGTCACGCAGGCAGCTGTTTTCCCAATCCACCACACGCTCGGGGTCGAAGGCCTTGCCCATATAGCGGGTCTCGAAGTGGAGGTGCGGTCCCGTGCTCCGGCCGGTGCTGCCGCCCAAGCCGATCACCTCACCGGCATGTACCGGCTCGTTCTCCTTGACCAGAATCTTGGAAAGATGCCCGTAATAGGTCTCCAAGCCGTTGTCGTGCCGCACGATGACGAGGTTGCCGTAACCGCCGGTCTTGCTGCTCCCTTCCGCCACACGCACCACACCGTTGAACGCCGACCGCACTGAATCGCCCGTGGTGAGCGGGATGTCAATGCCACGGTGCGGACGTTTGCGCCGGTATCCGTAACGGGAATAGACGTGCCCCTTGATGGGCAAAACAAACGGATGGCTTTCATCCGCCAAGGTGAGCTGAACGGTATCCGGCAATGCAGAAATTTCCACATCCTTGAAAGCGTGGATGGCCTCCGTGTCCCAATGGTCCGACAAGGCATCCATATCAATGTCAGGACGGTCCAGCTCCAAATAAGTCCACGTATAGTCACTGAAAAGGACCACCTTGGTGTATTTGTCCTTCGTATCTAAAGTGTCCAGAGGATATGTCTCCTGTTCCTGTGCGAAAAGGGTAGTGAGTAACAATATATTGATAAGGAAAAAAAGTCCGGTTTTTTTCATAGAAGCCGCTTTGGGTTACGTATAGATGTTTTCAACGAAAAAAAACAGCCACTTATTGCATCCGTATCAAAAAACATTAACCTTTTACCATTTACCATTTAGCCGCCATGCTATGACGGCTTCGCAAATCAAAATCATTTGCTTGATAAACTTGACGAACTTTGTTGTATCTTTGCCGCTCCAATTTTGAAAATTATAAAATTTACAGATATGTTCAAAATCCTTTCCCGCCAAGAATTAGCCGAAGACACTTATTTATTGTTAGTTGATGCCCCCAGAATCGCGAAAGCCGCACTGCCGGGGCAATTTTTGATTGTCAAAAAGACGGACACTGCCGAGCGCATCCCACTGACCATCAGCGACAGCGATGCCGAAAAAGGTACCGTCACCATCGTGTTCAAAGCCATCGGCAAATCAACCCGCGACCTTGCCGCCATGCGGGAAGGCGACTTCCTTCACGATATCACTGGACCCCTCGGCCGTCCCTCCGAGTTCGTCAACCTGACGGACGAGGAGCGCCGCGCCAAACGGTTCGTCTTCGTGGGCGGCGGTGTCGGCATCGCCCCCATCTACCCGCAGGTGAAGTGGCTCCACCAACACGGCGTCACCCCCGACGTCATCGTGGGCGTGCGCACGAAATCGCTCCTCATTTTCGAGGACGAACTGCGCTCCGTCGCCAACCTGCACGTCACCACCGACGACGCCTCCTACGGCACCAAAGGCCTCGTGACTGACAAGCTGCGTGAGCTCATCAACGCCGGCAACCGCTACGACGAGGTTATCGCCATTGGCCCGATGATTATGATGCGTTTCGTCACCGAGGTGGGCAAGGAGTTCAACATTCCCTGCACCGTTTCGCTCAACTCCCTGATGGTCGATGGCACCGGTATGTGCGGTGCCTGCCGTGTGAGTGTCGGCGGCGAGACCAAGTTCACCTGCGTCGACGGTCCCGAATTTGACGGCGCAAAGGTCGATTTCGCCCTTGCCATGAAACGTCAGGCGATGTATAACAACGTGGAGGAACGGAAGATTTTGGAACAGGAAGAAATTGCGGAAGGTCACGTCTGCCACGTCGGCGGCATTTCCGAAGAGATGCCCGACAAGAAAAAGCGGGTGCCCGTCCGTGAGCAGGACCCGAAGGTGCGTGCCACCAACTTTGGTGAGGTTTGCCTCGGCTACAATGCGGAGGAGGCCGTGGCGGAGGCGCAACGCTGCCTTCACTGCAAGGTGCCCCGCTGCGTACAAGGCTGCCCCGTCAACATCAATATTCCCGACTTTGTCCGTGAGGTGGCGCAGGGCAACTTTGAAGAGGCCGCCCGCATCATCAACCTCGACTCGGCGCTTCCCGCCGTTTGCGGGCGTGTCTGTCCGCAGGAGAAGCAGTGCGAAGGACAGTGCGTGCTCGGTATCAAGGGCGAACCCATCGCCATCGGCAAGCTGGAACGCTTCGTCGGCGACTACGCCCGTGAGCACAACCTCACCTTCGACAACCCCGTTGCAAAGAAGGGGAAAAAGGTGGCGGTCATCGGCAGTGGCCCTGCGGGTATCACCTGCGCGAAAGAGCTGTTGGGCAAAGGGTACGATGTCACCGTTTTCGAGGCATTGCACGAGATGGGCGGTGTGCTGGTCTATGGCATCCCGTCGTTCCGTTTGCCCAAAGAAACCGTTGTGAAGCACGAAATCGAGAATGTCCGCAAGATGGGGGCGAAGTTCGAGACCGACGTGGTCATCGGGCGCACCGTTTCCATTGACGACCTGTTTGAAAAAGAGGGCTTTTCCGCCGTCTTTGTCGGCAGTGGTGCGGGACTTCCCAAGTTCATGAATATCCCCGGTGAGAACCTGTGCGGTGTGGTTTCCGCCAACGAGTTCCTCACCCGCAACAACCTGCTGTTCGCCTATCGTGAAGGTTACGATACGCCCAACTTTGTGGGCAAGAAGGTGGCGGTGGTCGGTGGCGGCAACGTGGCCATGGACGCGGCCCGTACGGCGTTGCGTCTCGGCGCCGAGGTGACGGTGGTTTACCGCCGTTCCGAAGCCGAGCTGCCGGCCCGTGCGGAGGAGGTCCACCACGCCAAGGAGGAAGGCATCATCTTCAGGCTGCTGTGCAATCCGGAGGAGATTCTCGGTGACGAGAACGGCTGGGTGCGCGGTATGAGGTGTATCCGTATGGAGCTGGGCGAGCCCGACGCGAGCGGCCGCCGCAGTCCGGTGGAGGTGGCCGGCAGCGACTTCGAGCTGGAGGTCGATATGGTGATCATGGCGTTGGGCACGTCACCCAACCCGCTGATTGCCGGCACGACCCCGGGGTTGAAGGTGAACCGGCGCAACTGCATCGAAACGGACGAGGCCACGGGACAGACTTCACGGGAAGGCGTATTCTGTGGCGGTGACGCGGCGAGTGGCGCGGCCACGGTCATCCTCGCGATGGGCGCGGGCAAAAAAGCCGCCGCTTCCATCGACGCCTACCTGTCGAAGTGATAATTTCCCGCAGATCGCGTAGAAACCCGCAGAAAAAAATCTGCGATAGTCTGCGAGATCTGCGGGAAAATTTTCGTTACTCCTTGACCATCAGTTCGGTGTTGGCCACGCGAAGGCAAAAATAGGGATGCTGGGCATCCGTGCGGCGGAGCATCAAGAAAAACGGCTTGTCAAAAATCATCTTTTTTGGCATCGGAATTTCCCCGTCCTCCCCTTCTTCAATCCCTAAAGTTGTAATGGTGATCTTTGCTTCGCTTTTCACTTCAGCTCCCGTTTCGTCCAGCTTGAAAGCCGTCCGTTGCCATGCTTGCAGAATTTTGTATTCCGAAGAATTGGTGCTGAAAATATTGTCTATCAATTTGTTGAAGGAGGTGCTGATGTCAAAGTCAATGTCAGGGATTACGACCTCGTCCTCGTCCAAGAACTGGTACTTCCACCTTGTGCTTTCGTTTTTCCGCTCTTTCTGTCCGATTTGGGTCAGATGGTCCACAGCATCGGCCATCTCCGCCATTGTCTGATATTTCTTTTCAGTTTTGAACAAGACAATTTCGTGTTCCTCATCGGCAGGTTTCAGCTTGATAATGAAGTTGTTATTGTTCTTATAGTAAAGAATTTTTACCTGACGGGTCATATCATAGTTGTCACTTCCATCTACGCTGAAAGCCGCGACTTTTTGTTTGTTAAAAGCGAGTCTGTTCTCCGCTTTTTGGAGCTGGTAGGCGAACGGTAAAGACTTTTCAAATTCAGCCCGAGTAAAAATAGAATCTCCTTCCACTTTTCCGCTTGCGGTATATTCATTGTCTTTCAATACGTTGCGGAAAGAGGTGGACGTGTTGAGCAACTGCAGGTCTTTATAAATATCAGGAATAGCCAAAGGTGAACCGATGATCTTCCGCACCTCGTCCCACGCAAACAGCAACGTGGCGCAATAGACCGCATTGGTATCCGCAGGAATCTGATGCTCTAGAGTTGGAACGAATAGGGTGCCGGGATATTCCGAAATATTCTCCGGTTCAGCAACTTGCTCTATAAGAGCCTTCTCCGATGTTGTCTCCTGTGCAAGAGTCACTTGCGATGAACGTCCGCAGGAGACCAACAGCAAAAGCAATAATGACAGCTTAAAAAGTGTGTTTTTCATAATGAAATTCCATATAATGGTGGGAATGAATGTTTTACGGCGGCAAAAATACTACTTTTCTCGCAGACAGTGCAGAAACTCGCAGAAAAAGTCTGCGGAAGTCTGCAAGATCTGCGGGAATATTCCTACTTCCAGAACCGCGCCGTGATGTCGATCGGCTTTCCGCCCGAATTGCGGTACAGCCGCTGGTTGGTGCTGCGCGATTTCAGTCCTCCGCACTCGGGGCGATAGGGACCGGTCTTGACATAATCGAAGGATGTGAATGTGTCCGGCAGCTGCGGCTTCCCAGAATACCACGCCACCTTCAGTGCGGCTTTCGTCCGGACGTAGGCCGCCAGTTTAGCGACCTCCTGCGGCGTGGCGTCACCGCCCATAAAGCAGAAACAGGTGATTTGCTTTCCGTACTTCGCCAGCAGTTCGTCAATCTCGCTTTCGTCCAACGGGAAACCGATGTCGCCGTGCAGGTGCGGACTGTGGCACCCGGTGCAATGGTTGGGACAGTTGGTGATATTCACCGCCAACGTCACCTCATCGGGGATTTCCTGAAAAACGATGTCGAAATTGTAATATTTCATAAATGGTGCATTTGGACCCGTTGTAGGGATGCCACATTGTGACATCCCTACATATTGCCGTAATACCTGCGGCTGGCTTCCTCCTGGCGGGCTTGCGAGAAGCTGCTGACACGTTTCATGTAGCCGATGACGCGGGTGAGGTAGTCCACATTCTTGCTGTGACATTCAGGACATTCGTGCAGATACCGTTTGTCAATGTGGCCGCAGTCGTTGCAGACCGTATTGGGAATGTTGAAGGTGAAGTAGTTACAGCCTTCCTGTGCGGCGACGCGGAGCAGCTGGCGGTATTGTGCCTGTGAGAGGTGCTCCTCCAAGTTGGCGTGCAGGGCGGAGCCTCCGGTGAGGTGCGCAATGTACCGTTTGCCGTGCAGCCGGAACTTGTCGATGAGGTTGAGGGAGTCGTCTTCCACGCGGTAGAAGTAGCTGTTGTAGCAGTCGCGGGGCACCTTGTAGCCGTCTTCGCGGTCCCACTTGGCGTGCTTCACACCGACGTTTTCTGCGGGGATCATCTCGCAGTTGAACATCAGCTCTTTCGTGCGGAACTGATGGTTGTACATCTCCACCAAACCGAGAATCTCTTCGACGAAATGCTGGTACCGTTCGTTATCGTTGATGGGAATGTTCATGTATTCAGCCGCTTCCACCAGACCGTTGACGCCGATGGTGAGGTACTGGCGGTTGATGGCGATGTATCCTGCGTCGAACAGCGGAAGCATTCCCTTCTCCTGCAAATACTTGAGGTTTTCGTTGTAGGCGGTCTGCACCTTGTGCATCAGTTCGATGACCTCGCCCACAAACTGGAGGTGCGGGATGTTGTTTTTGCACTCGTACTGGATGCAGCGGTTGAGGTTGATGGTGAGCACGCTCTTGGAGCCGGTGGAGACGCCGCCCGCACCGAGGGTGTAGCTGAAACCGTTGTCCTGAATCTCGTTACGCAGGCGGCAGCAGCTGCTCAGCGAGTCGGCGTTGTCGCTCACGTAGGTGAAGAAGGAGTGTCCGGCGGCATACATCTCGGCGGTGAAGTCGGCATATTCGGTATCCATGATGTCACCGTCCTTCGACAGTAGCGCCATCGTTTCGACGGGGAAGGTGAGCACGGCGCGGGTGCGTTCCTGATTGAACCAGCGCATGAACCGCTTTTGCAGCCAGCTCAGTGACTCCCATACGGGCTTGGTGCCGTCGGGGAAGACAAACTCGCCGAACAGGCTCTGGAAGTAGTACTTGTCGTAGTAGGCCACATTCCAGAACACCGACTGGAAGTTGCGGGCGCCCGTCGGCTGGTTGATGGAATAGACCACCTGCTCGAAGCAGTCGGTAATCACTTTGTCGATGGAACGCTGCTTCAGCGAAAGATCAACGATTTTTTCGGACTCCTTGTAGTACTCTTCGCCGTATTCCTTGCGGACGAAGTAATCCATATACATCAGGAATTCGGGGGTGGCGCAGGCGCCGCTGAGCATGCTGGAGACCATGAACACCATATTGACGAAGCCGCCGCAGTACGACTTGAGGTTGGTGGGTGCGGAGGCGTTGCCGCCGATGCTGCGGGTGCCGCCCAACAGCCACGGGTACATCGTGATGCTGGCGCAATAGTTGGCGATACTGGTTTCATCATTCTTATAAATGAAATGATGGTTCAGCAGGTACATGTATTTGTCAGCCACCTCTTTGCCAAACATATCCTTGATCTTGTCGCACAGCAGACGGCGGTTGAGGCGGATGAAGTTCGACTTGGGCAGCTCGCCAATGAGGGTGGCGATGTTTTTGCGCTCCACGTTGGCGTTGGCGTCGTACTTGCTGCCGGTGGCGGCATTGGAGGCGTTGCAGTAGTTGATGAGGAAGTCGAGTTTCTCCTTCACCTCGCGGTCTTCGTAGTGACGCTGGCGGTAGAGGATGTACGCTTTGGCCACTTCGTAGTAGCGTTCGGCCATGAGCGAGAACTCCACCTGGTTCTGAATCTCTTCCACAGAAATGCCGTCGTAGATCTTGAGACGGCTCATCACATCAATCAGCACCTCTTGGGTGGCGAAACTGTCAATGGAAAGGAAAGCCTTGGAGATGGCGTTTTTGATTTTTTCTACGGAAAAAGGTTCTCTCTTTCCGTTGCGTTTAATGATGTACAAATCCTCCATACTAATCTTAGTATCAATAGGTTAAGGTTAAACAATTTCGCTTTTGGGCAAAAGGATGGCGATGATTTTCATCGTTTTGCTTTTAGTCCCGAAAGCACGAACAACGTGTTTGGGCAGGTCTTCTGGCTCGTCCCCATTTTCATCGTCTTCCCGACCCGAAAGTCAGTGACTTTTGACTGAAAATGCATTTTCGGAACTTACAGCTACGGGTATAGCCATTGATTCTCACAATGTTCCCTGTTAGTCTTTTCAGAACCCGAACGCTTGCAAAAATAATCGTTCCTTTTGGATTGGAATAAGGTCTCCGGAATTTTTATAAACTTTTTTTCAACAATAATAAATCAGAAAAAAAATGTTGTCGGGCAACAAAAAAATACTATTTTTGTAACCTTGAAATAGTACTGTAAAACTTACAATATGAAGCAGCGATATTATTTTCGTAAATTATTGTGCTTTTGTATTTTAGCAATAACAATTGTTTCTTTTTCCTTTGCGCAGGACGCTACCACCCAAGGGCGGGATTTCTGGTTTGCCTTTATGAACAACAACAGCACCGATCCCACACAGACCTGTCTGATTTTGTCGGCGGAGCATGCCTGTACGGTGACGGTCAGCAACCCCAACACCGGCTGGTCCACAAGTGCCTCCATTCCGGCAGGCGGACGTATTGACCTTGACATTCCGCTGGCTCAGGGATACCACTCCTCCACCTCTGACGGCGGCATCTATAATGTGGGATGCCACCTCACCGCCACGGATGTCATTTCCGCCTATACGATGAACTTCCGGCACGCCTCGTTCGACGGCGGACATCTCCTGCCCACGTCCACCCTCACCGATGACTATATGGTGGAGACCATTCCACCCGGCCTTAATGGCAGCTCTGTACTCATTGTGGGGACAGAAAACGGGACGATGGTGGACATCACCCCCACCGCTGCTACCAACAATGGCTGGGCAGCAAACACCCTGCACACCATCACGCTCAATGCCGGGCAAGTGTGCCAGATTACCACCAGTGCTGTCAACGCCTCCTTCTCAGGCACCCGTATCCAAGCCCACGACTGCAAGAAAATCGCTGTCTTCGCAGGAGGCAAATGCGCCCAAGCCCCGTCGGGATGCACTTACTGCGACCATATCTACGAACCGATGATCCCTATCGTTTACTGGGGTACCCATTTTGCCCTGACAACCTCACAGACTCGCAGCAAGGATGTGGTCCGTATCACAGCCCTGAATGACGGCACCATTGTGACTAAGAACGGTGCGCAGGTGGCCACTCTCGCCGCTGGCGGCACCTACAATTTTGAACTGACCTCTTCAGAGGGATCATGCTACATTGAAACCTCCGGTCCCGCTACCTGTTACCTGTATGTCACCGGGCAGAGCTGCGGCGGCGGCAACGGCGACCCCTCTATGATCTATATCACCCCCCTCGAACAAAACATCCAGCGAATCATTTTTGGCACCTATCAGGATGCCTCCCACACCTATAGCCATTACGTCAACATTGTCACCCATACAGCCAATGTCGGTTCCGTCACCTTGGACGGTTCCAATATCGGCGGACAATTCACCACGTTGACCGGCAATCCGAATTACTCCTTCGCCCGAGTCAACATCTCCCATGCCTCCCATACACTGCAGTGCGACAGCGGTCTCGTAGCCCACATCTACGGCCTCGCTGATGTCACCTCCTATGGCTACAATGTAGGTTCCACCGCCCGTGACCTGAGCAGCTCCATGAGCATCAATGGTGTGAACATTCTCGACATTCCTGAAGATCAGCTTTACTGCATCAACCGTGAAATAGACTTCAGTGTGAATCTGAACTATCAATATGATTCGATTGTCTGGAATTTCGGAGATGACCGTTACGGATATACGAATCCCTGCACCCATATTTATGACACAAACGGACAATACCAAGTGATGGCCATTATTATGCGTAATGGCTATAACAACTGTTTCGGCACAAGCTACGACACCATCTATACCACTGTCACCCTTCCGTCGCTCGCGCCTATCCCGCGTTACGAGACCGTTTGCGGCGGCGGCGTTTACTATTTTGGCGGTGACACCCTCACGGAAAGTGGGGTCTATACTGACACTTTACAGACTGAAAATTCGGACTGCGACTCCATCATTGAGCTGCACCTCACCGTTGTCCCAGCCGATCCGATAGTTATAAACCGGCTTATCTGTCATGGCGATTATTATGACCTGAACGGACGGCACATTTACGACCCCGGCGATTATTTTGATACCATCGCCACCAGTGCCGGCTGCGACAGCATCATCGAACTTCACCTGCAATATGCCCCTGATCCAACAGTGAACCTCGGTAACAATCGGACATTGTGCAGTATGGACCAGTTCCCTGTCGTTCTGACCGCCCCCTCCAACATGAACGCCTACCTGTGGAGCACCGGCGCCACCACCCAGAGCATCAACGCCTATCAGGCGGGAATCTACTCCGTGACGGTTTCCAACCAGAACAACTGTACCGCATCGGGCGAGGTGGGAATCACTCTGCAAGATGAAATTACGGCTGTTATCGAAACGTCTGGCGACTTTTGTGAAGAGGGAACAGCAACCCTTACCGTGACGACCAACGCCAGCAACGTGCAATGGTCCACAGGTGAATCCACCACCGAAATTGTAGCGACCCACACGGGCATTTACTCTGTGAGAGCCTATGAGGGAATCTGTAGCGGCACTGCCAGCGTTGAACTTCCCCAGTGTCCCTTCGACCTCTATTTCCCGAACTGCATCACTCCCTCCTTTGATGACGGAATGAACGACGTGTTCTATCTCTCCAATCCCGACGCTGTCTCTGAATTTGAAATTTTCATCTATGACCGCTGGGGAATGTTAGTCTTCCACTCTACGGACCCGCATTTCAAATGGGATGGAAAACACAAAGGAAAACTTTCTGTCAACCAAGTGTTTACGTGGAAAGCGATTGCCGCCCCGCGTACAGAGAAGAAAAAAAGGGAGTTCAACGGAAGTATCCTTGTGTTATAAATGAAATACAATATCATTGTAAAAAAAACGTTTAACCGAGATTGATAAAAAACGAATCTATTCATGAAAAAACTCATCGCCTCCCTCCTGATTTGCACGGGAGTACTTTTGGGAAATCTTCAAGCACAGGACAAAAATGACGTTTTGGTCACTATCGGCACAAAAGCCATTACCACTGGGGAGTTTCTGAACACCTACGGCAAAAACAACAACCTCAATACGGCTTCTGAAAGCGACATCCGCGACTACCTCGACCTTTTCATCAACTTCAAGATGAAGGTGATGGAAGGGGAGGAGATGCAGGTGGACAGCACCCGCCAGTTCAAATTGGAACTGCAATCCTACAAAAAGCAGTCTTCCCAGCAGTACCTTGTGGATAAGGAAGTCACAGAGGATTTGGTCAATGAGGCCGTGAACCGTGCGAAGTCCGACATACGGGCAAGCCACATTCTTATCAACTGCGCCGAAAAAGCGGCAGGTAAAGACACCGCCGCCGCCTACAACAAAGCCATCTCCATCCGCAATGAAATCCTGTCGGGCAAAATCACCTTCGCCGATGCCGCCGAGAAATATTCCGACGACCCGTCGGCCCGCGATATGGTGAACCCCCAGAACGGACGCCTGCACTACGGTAACAAGGGTGACCTCGGCTATTTTACCGTTTTCGACCTGATCTATCCTTTTGAGACCGCCGCCTATAACACCAAAATCGGTGAAATCTCCATGCCCGTGCGCACACGCTTCGGCTACCACATTATATATGTGACGGACAGAATCGAAGCCGTGCAGGAGATTTCAATTGCCCAGATCTTTGTGGCGGACACGCTCGCACGCTTGGGAAAACAGTCAGACGCCACCGCCAAGAAGCTGAAGGAGATACAGGCAGCCCTCGCAAAAGGCATCTCTTTTGAACAGGCCGTGGAACAGTTCTCCGAGGACAAGACGACCGACAACGGCGGTGTCCAGGAACCGTTTGCACCCAACCGCCGCCAAGGCGACTTCGTGAAGGCCATCCTCTCTCTCAAACCGGAACAGATTTCCCAGCCCGTCGCCTCCCAGAACGGATGGCATATTGTGAGACTCATTGAAACCAAGCCGGTTGTCCTTGATGATGATGCCCTCTATACCCTCCGCAACCGCATTTCGCGCGACGAGCGTTCACACAAAAGCAAGGACTCTTTCATTGCCAAACTGAAACGGGAATACAACTATAACGAATCGGGGCGTGCCAAGGCCATGAAGTTCTTCCTCAAGAATATGCCCCCGGAATTTTTCCAGACAAAGGAGATATTGCTCCATAAGTGTGAAGGTATCGAAAAGCTGAAACCGATGTGTACCTTCGCTGACCAGCAGATTTCCGCCTTCGATTTCGCCAAGTATTTCGACCGCTTCAAAGGGATGCGTCTCAAGCCGGAGGAATTTGCCGGATTCCTTGACGAACGTTTCGATAATTTCGTGCAGGAAAAAATGACCCGCTACGAAAAAGACCGTCTCGAAGAGAAATATCCCGAGTTCCGGGCGCTGGTGCAGGAGTTCCACGACGGAATGATCCTCTATGAAGTCAACACCCGTAAAGTATGGGGACAAGCCACAAAGGACAGCGTCGGACTGGAACAGTACTATGAGGCCAATAAGGAAAAGTACATTGACCCGGCCACCGCAGAGCCCAGCCGTTTGGAGGACATCCGCGCACTCGTCATTACCGACTATCAGGAATACCTTGACAAAGAGTGGATTTCCGAACTGAAAAAGAAGTACAATCCCACCATCAACCAGAAAGCCCTCGAAGCCATCCTAAAGAAATAGCAGTGAGAAAGTTCCTTTGGCTGACTGTACTTTTCGCTATCCTGCTGACCTCCTGCCAGAAGAAGAAGGACCGGGTGGTGGCACAGGTGTATTCCCACAAACTTTACGCCTCCGAAGTGCAGGCACTGCTGCCTTCAGGACTGACTACGGACGACAGCCTCGCTTTTGCAAGCCGCATCATCGACAGCTGGATTTCCGAACAAATCATTCTTTCCGAAGCGGAGAAAAAACTCACGATGCGGGACAAGAATTTCCAAAAGGAGATGACGGAGTACCGCAACTCGCTGATCCGTAGTAAATACCTTGAAAAAATAACCTCCGACACAAACCTGTTCTATGTGACCGACGCGGAAGTGCGTGCCACAATTGCGCAGGCCCGTACCAATTACGTGAACGAGAAGGAAATCGTCCGCATCAACTACGTGAAGGTCGCCCAAAACTCTCCCATCAAGGAAAAGGTGAAGGAAATCCTTTTTGATGAGGACCGCCGACTTTTGGAAAAAGACAAGCTTGCCGAGCTCTGCGCCGATAGCATTGAGTACTTTATGGATGACGACACTTGGCTCTTCTGGGATGACATCCAGCTGGAGGTCGATATTGACATCCGTAACAAGACTGGGAACTTCTCCCAGCCCGAATATATCGAAAAAATCAGCAACGATGCTTGCTATCTTATTGTCATTCTTGATTATAAATCAGAACAGACAGGGGCTGACTCCCGCGACTACTTCGAGAGTGTGCGCACCATGCTGATCCAAAAGAAAAAAACAGAATTCATCAACAAAACCATCGACGAACTTTACCAGAAAGCCGAAAAGGCTGGTAAAATCGCCAGATAAAGAGACTTGCTATGACTATTTCCGTTCCCGTTTTCTATGTGATATTGGTGATATCCTACATCGGCTTCAATGTCGGCTTGTGGGGCGTTTTCAACAAGGCCGGCGAAAAGGGCTGGAAGTCACTGGTGCCTGTTTACCGCGACCTCGTGTGGCTCAAGATACTGTCGCGTCCCAAGTGGTGGATGATCCTCATCATCCTTCCTGTGAGCAACGTGTTCATGGGCTATATGATGATCTGGAAGACCATCCGGCTGTTCGGCAAAACGAACTACATCCCGCTAGTGTTCGGCACCTTCTTCTATTTCGTCTATCTTCCGTACCTCGGTTTTTCAAAGAAAGAAAGCTATACGCGATTGGAGGACCTGCCGAAGTTCAAGAAGAGCTCCTTGCGCGAGTGGGGCGATGCCATCATCTTCGCCGTCTGTGCCGCTTTCCTGTTCCGCACGTTCCTCATTGAACTGTACGCCATCCCGACCTCCTCAATGGAAAGCACCTTGATGGTCGGTGACTATCTGGCTGTCAGCAAGGTGCGTTTCGGAGCACGCATTCCCGAAACCACGCTCGCCATCCCGTTCATGCACCACACCCTGCTCGGTACTGAGAAAGTGCCGTCGTATGTGGATTGGCTGCAGCTGCCCTATATGCGCTTTCCGGCAATGGATCCTGTGAAGAACAACGACCCCATTGTTTTCAACTATCCCGATGGCGACACGGTGGCGATTGAACGGCAGAGCGAAAGCTACTACGCCATCGTCCGCGAGTTTGAGGCGATGCTCAACCCCAATGCCACCCTTGACGAGAAGTATATGGTGGCCGCCCGCTATCCTGCCGAAATGGTGGCGCAAATCCAGAGCAAATATGGCGCTGGTGCCTACTACCCCGGAAAAGGACGCGAGGCCGTCAAAAAGGAATACACCGTAAGGGCACGTCCAGTGGACAAACGCGAAAATTATGTCAAACGTTGCGTCGGACTGCCGGGTGACAAACTGCAAATCATTAATGGACAGCTCTATATCAATGACAAAGCCGCGAAGAATCCGGAGAATATGCAGTTCCGTTATGTGGTCAAGGAGGGTATTCCGAAAGCCAAGATGAAAAAGATGGACATCAATGAGGAGGACATCTACCGCGACTATGAAGGTTACAACTACTGCCTCAACAACAAGCAGCTCAAGGAGGTGCAGGCGATGGGGAAGGAGGTTGTCCCGCAATTTGAGGGTGAAGAATACAACGCCACCATTTTCCCGCACGACCCGCGTTACAAATGGAACAAGGACAATTTTGGCCCGATTGTCATCCCGCAAAAGGGCGTTACCGTTGCCCTGAACGATTCCACCATTGTGCTGTATGACAAAATTATCCGCAATTACGAACTGAACACGTTGGAGCAAAAAGATGGTAAAATCTACATCAACGGCAAAGAAGCCACGGAATATACCTTCCAAATGGACTATTACTTTATGATGGGCGACAACCGGCACAATTCCGCTGATTCCCGTTACTGGGGTTTCGTGCCGGAGGACCATATCGTCGGAAAACCTGTCTTCGTGTGGCTCTCCCTCGATAAGTTCAAGGAGTGGGGCGATGGAAAAATCCGTTGGAAAAAGATGTTCCGCAAAATCAAATAATTTATAAATATCTTGTTATAAAGATTTTATAAGCAAAATAATTTCCTCTGATGAAAAAAATCAAAAAAATTTTTAATCGGAGGTTTTTTTATTAAAAAAAGTACTATTTTTGCCGCGTTGTTTAACAATCTATTCACCCCATTAATTAAATATAGGAGGAACGCTATCGAGTAAATATCTATCTTTTTGATTTATTGACTAAAAGAAAGGAGAGCCTTATGAAAAAGATAGCGTTAACAGACAACGAGCTAATTGCTCAATATGTGGCTGGTGATGAATCTGCTTTAAAGACTTTAATTACGCGTCACGAAAAAAAGGTGTTTTCGTACATTATGATTTCGGTGAAAAACCGTGAGCTGGCCGAAGACATTTTTCAGGACACCTTTATCAAGGTCATCAATACGTTGCGTTCCGGCAATTACAAAGAGGAAGGTAAGTTCGTGCAATGGGTGATGCGCATCGCCAATAATCTGAAAATCGACTATTTCCGCAAAATGCAGCGGATGCCCGCCTTCGAAGGCAACGGCGATTTCGATATTTTCGACGTGATTTACGGCACAGACCCGTCCGTTGAGCAAAAGATGATCACTGAACAGATTTATGAGGAGCTTCGTGTGCTCATCACTATGCTTCCCGAAGAACAACGTGAGGTGCTTGAAATGCGCATCTATAACGACATCAGTTTCAAGGATATCGCCGAAATTACCGGCGTCAGCATCAATACCGCCCTTGGCCGTATGCGTTACGCGCTGATCAACCTCCGTAAAATCATCAAGGAGAAAAACGTGGTCGTCTGCTAAAAAGCAGAATCCCCAATATCAGTAGAGACGTCACATTGTGGCGTCTCTACATTGTTTTATACCGTCCCTACATTTTTTTATAACAACAATAATATTCTGATGATAACCGCGTTATAGATAGGTAATTTGTGAACCAAACAATTTGCCTATGGAACAAAGCTCTACCCTTTTAAAGGGGAAAAAGACCCCTAACCGTTTCGTGCCACGGAAGCACATCATTGAAAATCTTTTGAATTACTCAAAATCATTGAGTACCATCCGATTCCCATTAGGCGGGACGATGGTTATTTGCAACAACTAAAAAAAGCA
>Ga0310696_10003862_pt1 | contig 18543 bp, 19 predicted proteins | sample AusTroGonzalo_MG_4_FD_203885 | JGI IMG/M metagenome (GOLD analysis project Ga0310696, IMG submission 203885) | Bovine rumen microbial communities from tropical cattle in Woodstock, Queensland, Australia - Gonzalo_02 (v2) (version 2) | ecosystem: Host-associated > Mammals > Digestive system >...
CTTCGCAGGTATCGAGGGAATATACAAGACCCTCTTCTACTTACTGATCGGAGCCCTCATCTACAGCTTCATCATCGTATCCGGAAGGAAAGGACTCGAGGGAGGTGCCAAGGCACAGCTCATCCTTGCTGTCATCACAATCATACCTATTCTGATCATCGTCCTGATGACTCCGTTCAACGGGACATTCCACTTTGAAACAATCGTCAACGAGTTCACCCCCGCGGGATGGCAGTGGGACGGCAACGGTATCCTTATCGTGCTCGGCTGTTTCACCGTCGCTCAGTGGAGTGCCGTCGCATGGGAATCGGCAGCGACATACGGTGCCGAATACAAGGAGCCCGGAAGGGACGTTCCCAAGGCACTCATCTCATGCGGACTCCTCTGTCTGTTCATGTACTTCGTCATATCCTTCTTCATGTACGGAACACTCGGAATCGAGGGAATCCTCAACGCACCCGCAGGCGGAACCGCTACCCTGATCCCTGTCGCCAAGGGCGACTTCGGAGAAATCGGTGGAGCCGTGGCCGTCATTCTGCTCATCGCAGGAATGGTCATGATCATCCAGACCGCATTCCTCGGAGCTGCAAGGACTATCCAGATCATGGCAAAGGACGGGAACCTCCCGATGATCTTCTCCAAGACCAATTCCAACGGTGTTCCCATGAACGCGATGTACTTCGAGATGTTCATCGGATTCCTCCTTATCCTCTTGGGCGTCACATCATCGCAGATCCTCGCCATCTCGGCGCTGGCATTCAACATCTGTTTCGGACTGTGCATGTTCGCGTTCGTCAGGGCCAGGAAGGATCCCCGTTTCAAGGATGTCGAGAGGAAGTACAAGGCGCCCAAGTGGGCATACTACGGTGCGACCTTCATGATCTTCTTCGAGTTCTTCTGTATGACCCCCGGAATCCTGTACTACGTGTACTATTACATGGATATCGGATACGTCATCCTCGGACTCGGTGTCAACCTGCTGTACATCCCCTGCTGGTTCATTCTCCAGTGGTGGAACACGCAGTCTCACCCCGAGGTCAAGGCAGGAGTCAAGTTCGCGAAGGAAGAGAACCCGATGCCCAAGCTCATCGGAATATTCGGAATCGTCTGCGCGGTTGTAGCATTCATGACGGTCCTCGGAGAGTGGGGACAGCCTCTGCTCTTCGGACAGACCGCTATCGAGTTCCTCGACCTGCCCACCGACGACTTCCAGAAGTACATCCCCGTGATCGTGTTCGCACTGACTCTGATCGTTGCGTTCCTGGAGGCAGTCAACTTCCTTGTGAAGAAGGCATCGAACGTCCTCGTCGGCATCTCCACAGTACTTGCCGCCGTAAGCGTCGCCCTCATACTCATGTTCATGAGCTGGGATGATCTCGTATCAACCGGCATCGCATGCAGCGTCGCCCTGGGTGCAACAATCGTGCTCCTGGTGCTCTGCATCTGTCAGCTGATCGGAATCAACTCGAAGGGAAAGAATATCTTCAACAAGACATACGCCTGAAAACGATTTCAAGGACAGGGGGTCTCCCCTGTCCATTATTTTTTTTAAAATTTCATTCCGGCCTGGGTTTCCTGGATCCGATGATGAGATGCAGAACGAACTCAAGAACCATGAGCGCGCCTGCCAGATAGCAGAGCCAGAACCCTATTCCCGCTCCGATAGCGACACGGGTTCCTCCCTCGGACCAGAGGGAGAATACCGATGTCAATAGAAGTATGGCCGCTCCGAGCACAAGGGTGACGAAAGGTATGATCCACGTTCCGAAGATGAAGTAAAGGCATGCGAATACGATGGCGATGACCGAGAGGGCACCGATGATGACTGGCACATACTTCTCGAACCCACCGACGGTGTAATTCATCATGTCGATTCCGGAGTATCCGTCCACCCAGGGAGCGAACAGCGTGTAGATGCCGACCAGCCCGCCTGCTACGACAAGAATCGGCAGAAATCTGAGATATTCCATTTCCAGGTCTCCTAAATGAAGACCTAATGTAATCAGCGCTTCTTAGGTTTTCCCCTGTTCCTGGGCTTGTTCTTCTTCTGAGGCTTCTTCGGCGCCTCGGGATATCTGCGCTTGATGTCCTCTACACGGGCGAGGAATTCCTCGTTGAGCCTGTCTCCGCAGAATTCGCCATGGTACTGATCGACCTTCGCGGCGATCAGGATCTTACCGGCCAGGGCCCTTGCGATGTTGCCTCTCTGCCAGTACGGTGCCTTGTGTACCTCGGGGTGCTGGTAGATCACTCCGTGCTTTGGCGGCCTCTTGCCGGACTTAAGATGCCTGAACATGGCCTTCTCTGCGCCCAGGAGCTGGACCGTGGATGATGGAAGGGAGGACAGTCTCTCCAGTCCTCCGGACAGCGATATCAGCCTGGCGGCCAGTGGACCTCCTACGAGGCAGCACATATTGGGGCAGGTCTCCTCGACGATGCCCTGGATGTAGGATTCGGTACGGTCCTTGTCGTCATAGAGGCGGTACAGGGTATCCGCCAGATCCATGATGGCGCGCATGTCCTCGTCGTTGAGGTCCGATCCGATGGATTGTATCTCTATTCCTAATTCCTCCATGACCGCATCCCTGTCGCCGTACCTGGCGATCAGGTCTGCATACCTGGCATCCTTCGCATAGTCCGCCAGTTCGGGGAAGTGCATGCCATACCATTCGTGGAGCCTCTCGTTGTAGAGATTGATCGTGGCTATCTGATCGTCCAGATTCCTGATGGCCTGGACCAGGTTCCTGTCGCGGGGGATGGGTTCCGATGTCCTCAGCTTCCCGAGCCCCATCATGGCCTCATGCATGAACGCGTCGTCGAATCCGAACTTGGACGGCGTGAGGAAGGACGAGTCGAACAGCTCCGGCTTTCCGAGCTCGGACTGTCTTCTGTCGCCTACCATGAGCTTCTCGGGGACCTTATGTGCCAGCTCCCTCTCCTCATCAAGTATTCCGCCTCTCTGCATGACCGCGAGCTTCTCCGATACCGCGGACGGATCCATAGGCATGAGCCTCTTGTCGATTATGCTGTGGGAGCGTTCGTCTATCAGGAAGACTCCGAACCACTTGGTGACGAGTATGGTCATGATATCACATCTTGGACAGTTTGGTTATCTCCTTCTTGGGGAGATCGGTGACCCCGTCGCCGCAGAGCAGCTGGAGCCTTGCCTGGAATTCCAGTTCCTCCATCCTGTTGTAGGCCTCTTCGAGGGTGCGGCCCTGGGTAAGGGCACCGTGCCTTTCCATGAGCATCGCCTTGTACTGGCCATGCTCTGCGACGGCCTCGACCAGCTTCTTGGAACCAGGGGTATAGTAGCCGATCATCGGAACCTCGCCCAGCAGTAGGACTCCCTCGGGAGTCAAGTTGCTCTTGATGTTCTCGCCCTTCACGGCGAGAGTCACACAGTGCAAGGGGTGGCAGTGGATGACCGCGTTGGTATCGTAATTCATGTTGTAAAGGGCGAGATGGAACTTGTGCTCGATGGACGGTTTGCCGTCCGACAATACCTTTCCCTTGGAATCGATGAGGACGAGATCCTCGGGCTCTAGCATGCCCTTGTTCCTTCCAGACGGGGTGATGAGTATCTCGGAATCGTTGATCTTCACGCTCATATTGCCGCCTGCCGATACTGTCAGCTGACGGTCGTAGAGCATCTTGCAGACCTTCACAAGCTCCTGTCTGGCATATCTCTCGTTCATTGTTTCACCAAGTGTATCTCGCTGGGCTTCAGTATACCCTTCTCGGTGATGAAGCCGGTGACCAGCTCTGCCGGCGTTACGTCGAAGGCAGGGTTAAGGGCCTTAGATCCAACGGGAGCGATCCTGTAGTCCTTCACCATCGTGACCTCGGTCTCGGACCTCTGCTCTATCACGATGTCCTTGCCGGTCTTCGTGTTGAAATCGAATGTGGATATGGGTGCCGCGACGTAGAACGGGATGCCGAAATGCTTGGCCACGATGGCCTTGTCGAACGTTCCGATCTTGTTGGCGAAGTCGCCGTTCTCGGCGATCCTGTCGGCACCGGTGATGATCATGTCCACTCCCTGGGACATGTAGTATGCGGAAGCTCCGTCGGGGATGATCGCGTGATCGATGCCCTCCTGGTTCAGCTCCCACGCGGTGAGCTGCATTCCCTGGAGACGCGGTCTGGTCTCGGATGCGTAGACGAAGAACTTCTTACCCTGCTCGTGGGCCTTCCTCATGGGGGCCAGCGCAGTCCCGACATCGACGGTCGCCAGGGCCCCTGCGTTGCAGTGGGTCATCAGCTTCATTCCGTCCTTGATGAGCTCCGCTCCGTATTCTCCGATCTTGGTGCATTTGTCAACCATCATCTGGGCGTAGTCGTCGGCAGCGGTAACGGGATCGTCGCCGTTCTTCAGCCTGGCGTACATGTAGTCCACGGCGTAGAACAGGTCGTTGGCCGTCGGCCTTGCAGCCTTGATGTCCTTCGCGGCCTTGTCCAGATCGCATTTCTTCAGTGCCGCCATGCACATGCCGTATGCGGCCGTCGCTCCTATGGAGGGGGCTCCGCGCGTGGTCATGTTCCTGATAGCCTCAGCGATATCGAGGTAATCGTCGAAATCGACCAGGACTATCTCTGCAGGCAGTTCCCTCTGATCGATCATTATGACTTTGCCGTTCTCGAACCAGACGGCCCTGATATCGCATTTCTTCCCGTTGACGGTTGCTTTCATTCGTGCACCTTACCGTCCAAATTAAGTCGTAGATATAGTAAACTTTGGTTCATTTAGTAATGGGAAAAGGTCCTGACTAGCACATCAGTCGGAAACTATGAGGCGGCCGTAACCGTACAGGACCGATGCCTTCCTGAGCATGTACAGGGAGAAACAGATGGTGATTAGCTCTGTGATCGGTACCGCCAGCCATACGCCGTCGATGCCCAATATCATCGGGAGGAATACGATCATCGGAACAAGTATGAGAAGTCCTCTCATCAGCGATATTATTGCGGACCTGGTCCCGTCGGACAGGGATGTGAAGAGAGATGACACATAGAGGTTCACACCCATCATGAGATAGGAGAAGGCGTGGATGGACAGGCCGTATGAGGCGATCCTCCTCAGATCCATATCGCCGGTGTCGAAGAGACGGACGAAATATTCTCCGAACAGTTCCATGCAGATGAACACGGTGACAGAGAATGCGAGGACGAACAGCATGCTGGTCTTGTAGAGCGATGACATGGACTTGCGGTCCTGCTTCCCGTAGTTGTATCCCATGACCGGGGCGACTCCCATCGCATATCCGATGATGACCGCGATGGACAGGAACTGGATGTACATCACGATGGTTATCGCCGACACGCCGTTCGCCCCCAGGTAGTGCATCATGACCAGGTTGAATGCCAGCGAGGATATGGATGCGGACAGTTCGGAGACCATCTCGGACATTCCGTTGTAACATGATTCCGTGATCGTGTGCACGTTCATGGAGGGTCTGCAGAATCTCAGTTCGCAGTTCTTGCTGATGAAGTAGAAGAATGCAACGGCGCAGGGTACGACGGCGCTTAATCCGCTTGCTATGGCGGCCCCTCCGACGTCCATATCCATCATCGCTATCAGCACGTAGTCGAGGACTATGTTCACGATACCTGCTATGATGGCCATGACCAATGATAGCGATGGTTTTCCGGCAACCACCAGGAATTGGTTGGTTATGAACTGCATTATGAAGAACGGCGCACAAAGTGCCAGTATGCTCGTGTACTCCTTCGTGTAAGGCGCAAGGTTGTCATCTGCACCGATCAGCCTGACCAGCGGATCCATGAATATGAGGGACACCACGGCGATCACCAAGGCCAGGACCATACCGAACAGAAGGATGAATGTGAAGTCGGAACGGGCCTCCTTGAGCTTGGATTCCCCCATCTTCCTGCTGACCAGGGCAGAACCTCCGCTGGCGAACATGAAACCTATCGCCGTCATGACCGAGAACAGGGGCATCGCAAGGTTCACCCCCGCAAAGGCATCGGTGCTGATCAGGTTGGAGATCATCAGACCGTCCACCATTGTGTAACTAGAGGTGAAAACCATCATGAGGATGGAAGGCAGAGCGAATCTAAGGACAGCTTTGGTACCCTTAATACGATTCAGTCTTACCTCCTCACCGTCGCTCATGATCGTACGATGGCCTCTTCTGTGATAATATTTTTCATTTTTCCCAGCAGGACTAGAATTTCAAGACCTTTCGTATCAGGGCGAAATAAATGGGGGAAACTTATATATACGAACCGCATACAGACCTATTATGGCAGAGGATAACAGCAACTACTTTGAGTTATACATCACGCCGAAGGGGACCGTTCAAGTCTCCAGCGATGTAAAGTTGAAAGTGCTGCACGAGTTGGCGGACAAGGACATGTCCCTGACAGAGATATCGAAGAAGGTATCGAAGGCCCAGTCCACACTGTCCGTCCATCTGGATTCCATGGTGGAGGACCAACTCATAGCTGTCCACGACGATCTTCAGGACAACCGCAAGAAGTACTATTCCCTCATCTCTCTGCCCTTCGGGAAATCTGTCAAGTCCTCGGACGAATCGAGGGAGCTGGCGTTCCGCATTTTGTCCAAGGTCGCACAGGATCCGGACAAGATGATCAAGAGCCTTCCCAGATTCATATTCCTCGGATTCGACGGAATGGGTCTGAACGTGGATCCGATGGCGAACATCCTCGGATTCATACACGGCGCCGCCCTGTCCGGTTCTCTGACCGGTTCCACCCTCGAGGAGACCATCGACAACGTCCGCAATTACTTCAAGGAGATGGGATTCGGAGAGGTCAGCATCTATTCGGTGAAGCCCCTGACGATCATTATCAAGGACAGCATCCCGCTGACAGAAGGTTCAGCAAGGATCCTCATCCAATATTCTGCTGGATTCTTCTCCAGGATCCTGGAGGATGCCACCGGGAAGCCGCATGACATGGTCAGCAGCGAAGTGTTCGGAACCGATTACAACTACATCCGTTTCGTCCTGGAACCCAGGGAGCACAAGATACCTTTACTGGTAGAGAGGCTGGAAAGTGAGTAAGGTCCCGTTGCCGAGGATCTCGCAGTCGGTCAGTTCCAGTTTGATGCCGTTCTCCGCTACCCAGCCGTCGCCGTCGCACGGTGTGGGAGCATCCTTTCCGCCTATGATCAGGCCACCCACGAATACGGTGTAACGGTCCACCATCTTGGCCTTGAACAGCGATGCTATGGTCTTCCCTCCGCCTTCGACGAGGATGTTCTCGATGCCCATATCGACAAGCTCGGACATCATCTTCTCCAAGTCAATCGTTGATGTGCCAGCACGGATAACTTTGTCGCAATCCCATATGATGTCGCAGCTCTCGAGTGTCACCATGACCGTCGGTGCGCGGTCGTTGAGAACCTGAGCATTTATCGGGGTCTTTCCGTGCGGATCCAGAACGATGCGGACGGGATTGGTGTCATAATCCCTGTCCTTTAGCGTGAGATGCGGGTCGTCGGCCAGGACCGTACCTACGCCTACCATGATGGAGTCGTACTGCTTCCTGAGCCCTTTGACGCGGGTCTTGTCCTCATCGGACGAGATGCGTACCTGGGTGCGGTCATCTCCTGCCAGTTTTCCGTCGGCGGACATGGCGCAGTTGACGTGGATGAAAGGTCTCTGAATCCTGTCGGCCATATTGCTCGCTCCTTGAGATGGGTTCCGGATAAAAAATATGAACGTTCACTGGGGAACGGTGCAGGCATTCTCGCCCGGATTCACCGTGAACCTGTAGACGTTGTCCTTCCTCTCCACGCCGAACTTGACATCGAGGAACGACTCCAAAGTATCCATCTGGCTCAGTAGATGTTTACTGATCCTTGAGACGGTGAAACCGCTCCTTCCCTGCGCCATCGCCATGTAGGGCAGGACCTGGTCCGCCGTGTGGACATCCATCGTTGCGCCGCTGGTCATCTCCCTGATGAGATCCATCGCGGCATCCTCGCCGGCCTTGTCAGCGGTATGGCCGCGGGAGGTCAGCGCATTGCTGCCCAGAAGCCCGTTCTCGAATTCTGCTGTGAGCACGATTCCTGCTCCGCGGGAGTCCCCGTCGGTCTTCTGGATGTCGAACTCGACCTCGGCGTAGGGTTCCAAGGTCTTCTTGCAGCTGTTGATCATATCCTTGTTGATCCAGTCTGGAAGACGCTGGCTGAAGCAGATCCCTTTGATGCTCTTGAGCTCTCCGAGGTCCTCGATATCCAACGGTTTGATCGCGCCGATGGGGTCGAGCGTGGTGATTACACGTCCTCCGCCCTGAGGGTAGAATCCGCGGTCGATGATCTTGACGTTGGCCTCTATTCCCATTCTCCTCATCAGAGGGAAAAGAAGGGTCTGGTACGAGTCTATGGGGGGAGCCCACATGACGTTGGTCCCTCCGCTGATATCGACGGTGAGCCTCTTCTTGTGGTTCCTTCCCGCGAGCATCATCGCCTGCAGCACAAGACTGAGGCTTCCGGCCGTACCGATGTTCATCTCGATATCGTATTTCTGCTCGTGACCCGGAGTGAAAAGCAGTTCACGGGACCCGATGGTGTTGCCCTCGACTGTGGATCCAGCCATCTGAGCGACGGCATCGACCGCTGCGCAGTGCTGTTTGGACAGTCCGTTGGTGGGCCTGTTCTCCCTGATACGGGTCAGGTGGGTGGTGATCCCGGTGACTGTAGCCATGGCTACCGACGTGCGAACCATCTGGCCTCCGCCCTCGCCTCTTGAGCCATCGATCTCCAGGATTTCCATACCCGAGTGTATGTTCCTCTTTTGTAAAATATTATCGGGAAATAGGCAAAATCGGTATGAGTGCGATAGCCGGGAGTCGAACCCGGGTCAGGTGCTTGGGAAGCACCGATCATAGCCGTTGGACCACTATCGCAGCGACCTTCTGTATATTAGGTGCTAATAAAAAATCGTCGATTGAATTTTTATAACAAATCATACTTAGGTGTTTTCGCGGACTCGTGGTCTAGGGGTTATGACGTCGCCCTTACAAGGCGAAGATCGCCGGTTCAATTCCGGCCGGGTCCACCATCTTGTTCTTTTTGACTTTGCCAGATCATCCGCTTCGCGTTCTCGTTGGATGTTAGAGTCCCGGATTGGCGGTTTTATTTTCCTGATGGTAATTGTTGCCGACCTAATATTGTACCATAGTATGCATGATTCTAACTTTTTAATAGTTTGATTTTAATAGTGATAAGTGCCAATCAGGATTAAGCATCCATCCATGGGTCCAAACTACTCATGAATAAGTGCGACTTTAAGGATCGCGGGCGGTTTATTCCTCCTTTCCTTACCAACTCCCGCCTGCGATTCCTCCTTGTTCTTTGTGATTTCAAAGACCGATATTGTACAAAAATATACATTAAAATTCTCAATTATCGATTGTATTATATACTATGGAAGGGGTAATGGGATTATACATCCATCCATCAGGAAGGAGAGCGCCTGAGGGACGGATACGAAAAGATTCGGGCGGAAATATTCCTCCTTTCCATAACACACGCCGCCCGGATCTTTCTCCATTTCCATTCTGTCAAACGTTATATAATCCGAATTGTTGGGGTGTCACATCGGACTCGTGGTCTAGGGGTTATGACGTCGCCTTCACACGGCGGAGGTCGCCGGTTCAAATCCGGCCGGGTCCACCATCTTTGATTTCTGTCTTCTTCCTGCTTTGTGTGGCATACCTTTATTGGCAGTGGCGTACATCAGCACACATCATGGCAGATGTTCCAGATTTCCAGACGACCGAGGAAGGGAGACTTTACGAGAATGAGATCATGCTCATTCTGTCCTCAGAGAAGAAGGATTATCCGAATTACTTCGGAGGACTGAAGATCGCTTCAGGGCACGAGTTCAAGATCTGCAGCCCTATCGATCCCACTATCGAATACGGTATCTTCCAGGAACCCGAGTCGGGAACCATGGAAGAGGCCGTCGGTGCGGCCGAGAAGGCATTCCAGACATGGGGAGCGAGACCGATCGAGGAGAGAGCGGCATTCTTCAAAGCGGTGCCTGGGGTCCTGAAGGCAAGGCGCATGCATTACGCCGCAGCGATAACGATCGCCAGCGGAATGATACGTGAGGAGGCGTTGGCCGAAGTGGATGCTGCCATCGAGAACATTGAGAGGATACTTTCGGAAGCGGCGGAGATCGGAAGGAAGAAGCCGTTGGGAGTCTGGGCCATAATTTCGGAGCACAACTCCCCGTTCGCATCGCCGGTGTCGTTTGCAGTGGCCGCCATGGTCGCCGGGAACACCGTCGTCATGAACCCTACATGCAACTGCCCCATGCCCATGCATCTGTTCTACAACCTGATGGAGAAGTATCAGCTTCCCGGCGGGGTATTGAATCTAGTGGTCGACAGGAAAGATTACAATACTGAGGAACTGGCGAACGACATGCGTCTTGCAGGTCTTGTCGCCACTGGATCCGGACAGAGGGTCGAGGACCTGATGTTCCTTCAGGTCGATGACGAGATCAGGTTCATCAACGAATTGAAAGGAATGAACCCGATAGTCATCCACAGGCCTTCGGACATGAAGACCGCCGTCAGGAATGTCATCGATTCAGCCTTCAGATACAGCGGTCAGCGTCTGTTCTCCACCTCCAAGGTGATAATCGCACGCGAGGACCAGCAGAAGTTCACCGACATCCTGGTCGAGTACATGAAGGACCTGAAGGTGGACGACCCGGTCAATGACACTGCGTACACCGGACCCGTCATCAACAACGGGGCAGCCGAGAAGTTCAAGGAGATGTCCTTGAATCTGATGCCCTTCACAATCGCCAAGGCCGCTCCTGTCTCCAAGGAACTGCCCGAGAATTACGTCTCTCCGATAGCGGTATGCGGATTGGACATGGATGATGAGCTCAACTTCATGGATTCCGGACTGCCAGTGCTCAACGTGTTCGTCATCGATTCGATGGACAAGATCGTGGAGGAGCTGGACAGCACGGAGTGCGGACTGTCAGTGGGCGTATATTCGAAGGATGCCAAGCTGATCGACCTCATAAACAAGGAGATCGACGTGCCTATGAAGTTCATCAACGAGAGCAATCTGAAACTCAGGCCCGGTTCACAGGCCAAGTTAGAGAATTTCGTCAGCTGATCAGATCGTTCTGACGTTCCAGGTGGCCCCTTTGGCCGCAGTGACCAGAGGGGACATCTCATTCTTCTTCAGCGGATCCTTCCTGTCCTGTTTTATGATGAACATGAAGCATCCTTTGCAATATGGGGCCATAGCGGAGATCGAATCGGTGCTGTGACTGCGGGCCGGGATTGTGATCGCGAATTCGCACTTGTTGTCCTTCGCGATCTCGATGCATCTCTTCTGCTCTTCACCGAGTTCCTTATTCACGATAAGGTCCAGCGCATGAACGTATCCTGCGCCTATCAGGTCGTCAAGTATCGTCGGGGAGCACCCTTCTGTGACCAGCATGACCTTGAGGCCTCTCGGCCTCACGGATTTGATCATCTTGTAAAGCTCGGGGAAGTCCAACGGGTCGGAATCGGACACGACACCGAGATAATCCAATGTGCCAGCATCTTCCGACAGCTTGGCCTTGACATCCTCGATGTCCGCTTCATCCCCTTCGTTGACATGTATCACCGACATGAATTTGTCAGGTACCGTCACCGTGTCAATCCTGTCGAATCCTGTGATAGGCAGAGCATCACCTCATCGTATCCACTAAGGCACCCAGGGTCTCGCAGCAGTCCTCGTCGAGGTCATCGGTGACGATGACCGTGTCCGTGATCAGCAGCGATACCGATGCCATCGTCATGGCGTATTCTCCGGACCAGGTCCTTACTGCCACCGGGTGATCGGCCTCCGGCATCTTTTCGGAGAGACGTTTCAGATCGGTACACGTCTCTAGACACTGTTTCATATTCCTCATCATGGGGTCTATGATCACATCCCTGGCACCCAATTCCTCGGCTCTTTTCACCAGTCCCAGAAGGGATTCCAGATCCTCGTCGCTGATGCATATCCTGCACCCGAACATGCTGGAAATCATCGCATACTGTTCCAGGTTGTTGGCGTTGGCGCCCAGTACCGTGACGTCCCTGCCCATCAGAGACACCATGGCCTTAGTCAGGTTGGCCGGAACCTCCGATTCCAGGATCACCGCCCCGTCCCAGAGCTTTCCGATGAGCTCGACCATGGATGAGAATGGTTCCGTCGAGAAGCTGTCATTCCTTATGCATACCGCATCGGGCACGCCGTATGCTTTCCTACGTTTGATCAGGTCGGATACACGGAGGCATGCCGCATCCGCTTCCATCAGGTCGGAGATCGTGAGCGCTATCATAGGTCAGCCAGCTCCTCCCCGTATACGCGTGCCATGTCCGCCGCGCCCGGACCTTTCATCACCAGGATATCGGCGCCGGACATCATGACGGAAAGGGCCGCAGTCGCTTCATGCATGGATGCCTTCCTGGCCGTCACGTCCTGTTCGAAACCGCCCCATATGTTGGACACGTCGCAGATAATCGGGTGTCTTGAATCCGCATCCCCTTCCAGTCCAGAAAGGCGGTACTCCTCTATCCTGTGCCTCAGTTGATCGAGACCATGTGCCAGATGTCCGTCTCCGAGGTCTGTTACTATGTTCTTCGCCCCGTTCTCCGACATCTTCCTGCACAGTTCCTGAGGCGATCCCTCATCGCACCTCGCGGTCACGATGTGGTTGTTGGAACGGCTTGACATCTCGAGGCTCTGCTGTCTGTCGCGGCATTTCAGGATCAGTATCGTGTCATCCACGCTCCCGGCTATCTCCGATAGCAGATCAGTGGATGCCGATACCATGATCGGAAGCCTTGTACGGTCCGATATCCTCTTCACGATTCCCGGATCGCATCCGTCCGAGAGCCTCAGACAGATGCCGTCCGCACCCAGCTCCTTCCACATGACCGACCATTCCTCGATGTCGGTCTGGCGTCCGGAGAACATGGATGCCGCTGATTCATGATAACCTGACAATGTGTCGAAGACCTCTCCGAATATCACGGGTCTTCTTCTCCTGCAGTTGTCCAGGTCCAGGAACGCAGGGCTCCTGGCCCCTCCGACGGCATAGTCGCCTTTCCCGACGGTCAGTTCCTCTATCTCGGCAGGATACGAGCGTGAGGTCTTGGGAAGGCCCATGCTATCACATGAGTTCAACGAACTCTTTGAGCGTGAAGATACCGTTTAGCTTGGACAGCTCCTCGGGCAGGATCCTCTTGATGTCCTCGGCGGTCTTGTCGCTCTTGCAGATGTCCATGACCAGCTCAAGGCTCATCGTCTCGTAGCAGATCTTGACCTTGCTGAACACCGATATCAGGTTGACGTTCCAATCGGCTATGACGCTGAGGGCCTGTGTGATCCCTCCGGGGCAGTCGGGGATGTCCATGCTGACCTTGACTAGCTTGGTCTCCTTCTTGAAAAGTGTGATAGAACATACCCATGAATCCGCGTCCATGGTGATCAGCACGTTCTTGCCGTCTAGGTCCTGGAGCACGTCGCCGTACACCTCGGATATGTCGAAGCATCCGTTCTTGATGGTCGTGGGGTATCCGCGCCTGATCTCCTCTTTGCCGGTCTCCTCGACCTTGCCTTTGAACAGTCTTCCGATGTCCGCCGGTTTGAGCTCTATCCTCTTGATCTTGGAAACACAAGGATCGTTCTTCGATTTGAGCTCCTTGAACGATTCCAGCAGAAGCTCCCCCTCTCCGGCGAAGTTCATGTCGGCCATGAGCTTCCAGACGATCACTGTGTCTGATATGCCGTTGAGCGATACGGAGTTGAGGATGTTGATCTCCTTCATGGCCAGGAAGCTGGCCGCCTGTGCGCTGGATCCCGGCACATCATCAAGATACATTGTGATGTGGGTCAGCGTGCGGTAGTTCTCCTGAGGGAACATGGAAAGCATGATCTCATAGTCCTTGGGGCCCTGGGCGGGGTGTTTGAACAGGGTGCTGTAGACGCACCCCCCGTCGACGATACCGATGGTATCAGAGATCCAGTTGTCAACCTTGATGGAAGAACCATTGACCTTCGCGAATTCCCAAATCTTCATAGGAGACCCTTCGGTACCCGATTACGCTCGGCCATCATATAACTTATCTGTCTCCGCGTTCCCCGCCCTTGAGGTCGAACTGGTTCTTGGGAGACGTCAGGGGCTGCGTCCAGACAGGCTGTTCCTTCTCTCCGTACTCCATATCGGCCGCGATGTTGCGGAGACTTCCGCCGTAGTCGGCGTCGGAGGCTATTTTCCTTATGATGTCGGAATCGTTCCCAGAACGCTGTTCCATTCCGGACTGTCTGAGAGCATCGTCCATGAGGTCGGCCGCTTCGTTAAGAAGAATCTCGGCGCGTCTCAGCTTCTCCACCCTGTCCAAGGGATCAGTCCTTCCTGGTGATGATGTATCTGGCAGGTCTGCTGGCGTCGGCCTTCGCGGAGTATCCGCAGGCCTTGCAGTCCCTGGAAAGCTCCACGGTCTTCCAGTCAAGCGTCCTGTTCCTGACGGATTCCAGGTTCCCTCCGCATACTGGACATTTTCCATACGGGACGTTCTCGTTCCGGTGTGCGTACCTGATCTCGAGATCGAACAATCCTCTCTCGATCCCGACCTTCCTGATGCGGGCGCTGCTGACGCGGAACGTCTCGTCCACGCAGTAGAGCTCAGTGGTTACAAGATCGCACAGAACCTTCATGGACCTGACCCTGGGTGAACGTGCTAGGCAGTTCTCTATCGCCTTGGCGATATCATCGTCCTTAGGGATCCTGTACGACATCATGCATGGATTCGATTACATCTATAAATGAGGGCGGTCGGAGTGTGCTTTATCTACGATAAACCGATAGACCATCGTCTGCGGGGGTAGCCGAGTTGGCCAAAGGCGCGGGACTTAAGATCCCGTCCTTAGTGGTTCATGGGTTCGAATCCCATCCCCCGCACCATCGGGATCATAGCAAAATAATAATGCTGGCTCATTTGTTTTTCTGATGATTTTTCCCGAGTCAATCCTATAAAAATAATATGCAGACGGCGTCTCTCATTCCTTTTTATATAATAAGGCTATTCGAAGTTCAAACGGAGTAATACGCTTGCCTGGTGAAACAAAGAAGTCAAAACCTGTTCAGAAGCCCGTGATGCAGAACAACAGCAATGCATACGGCGGCGAAAAACAGGGCGCGAAGAAGAACAAGCCTGTGAGGACCAAGGAGTCCATGAAAAAGCAGTCTATGCTCAACACGCACAAATTGGCTCCGTTCAAGTACGACATGAACGAGATCCTCTCGGCTTCGAGGATGGATCCCGCCAAGGCATCATCTTTTCTTGCATCCGTTATCGCCAAAGCTTCACGCATATCCACGAAGGCCGCGAAGGAGTTCGTGAAGACCTTCCTGGACTCTGACGATCTGACAAAGGAGGAGTACGACAAGATCTGCAAGCTCCTCGACAGGTACAGCAAGTTCCGCTGAGGTTAACATGGCAACAGAGGACGTCCTCCGCAAGACGCTAAAGAACGCGGACGGGAAACCCTTCCAGAAGTACAAAGGCATCCAGAACAACTTCGTCCTGGAGGATTTCGAGATCATATTCGACGACATCCAGAACGACAGGATGGGACATACGAACGTACGTGTCAGGGTTCCTATGAAGAAGGCGGGGTTCCCCGCAGATATGTATGATACGAAGGAGCGCAACATCGCGCTCAGGGACATCATAGCCAGACGTTTCAGGGAATCGGCCCGTACCCATGCACGTTCGCCCATACCGAAGACATCAGGAGGAGAGGTATTCATTCCACGCCCGGGTCAGGAGATCCTTGAGAGATGGAGCATCTATATCACCGAATATTTCGTCGAGGCTCGTTTCACCGTCGATCTTCCTGCGGACGGCAACAAGGTCAGCGCCATGGCGATGGACCTGCTGATCGAGAGGATAAGGACGATCGTCTCCGAGTCCATGCACTGCTCCTTCTACAAACAATCCAAGATCTACAACCATATCCAGACATACGAGAATGCGGAGTTCATCAGAAGGAATCTGGCCCAGAAGGGACTCGTGGCCTTCATAGCGGACGGCTCCGTGCTTCCTCGCAGGGATGACGATCTGGCGCCGATGATCGATGCGGTGCCCTTTTCATGCGATGATTCCCTGAGGGTCACATTCGAGGTTCCCAACGGGGAACCGATATCGGGAATGGGCATTCCGGAAGGATTCACGGTCATAGCTGGTTCCAGCTGGAGCGGGAAGTCCACACTGCTGGATGCTCTGCTGTCCGGAGTGTACGACCACATACCCGGGGACGGCAGGGAGTATGTCATCTCCTCGCCGGATACGGCTTTCGTGATGTCGGAGTCGAACCGTCCCGCCGACTATGTGGACGTTTCCATGTTCGTAAGGAGCAGCCGCGAGTTCGAGGATACCTCGGCAGCGAAGAAGGAGTTCGTGTCAGCACCGATATCTGAGTTCGTATCGGTCTCCGAAGCCATCGAGATGGGTTCCAAACTGATCATCGCTGATGAGGAATACTCCCATCCCAGCGTCCTCAGGAAAGGATTCATGGCCGATGACGAGTATGTGATCTCCCTCTCGGAGATAGGCAGTTCGATGGGCAAGGCGGGAGTCTCGCTCATAATCGTTTCAGGCGACGAATCGGTCGTCAGGGCTGCGGACAACGTCATTCTGATGGAAGAGTACAAGGCAAAGGCCGTCAAGGTCGATCGGACTTCCTCGGATGCCGAGTTCAGGATGCCCGCGGACAGATATCCCGTCTCCAAGGGAATGGTATTCGAGAAGGGTCACAGGGACGTCAACGTCACCGCTCAGGACATAAGGACTGTGGAGATCGGTGAGTTCAAGGTTCATGTGCCAGTAGCCGCTCTTTTCGATACATCGCAGACGAGTACCGTCGCCGATGCGGTGGCGGTGGCCAAGGACCTCATGGACGGTTCCAAGAGCATGCTGCAGGTATGCGGCGAAGCGATCGATACCCTCAAGGCACAGGACGATTCGAAGGATTCCGCGTCCGGAATGCATCACGTATCGATAAGGGCGATAGACGTCGCTGCGGTACTGAACAGGCACCCTCAGATGCTGGCGATCCAGAAGAGATGATTCATCTTCTGTTGTACGTATCCGACCAGCGGTTGAAGACGTTCTGACTGTACTGCGTCATGTGTACCTGGTCCGCTTTTGCACCGGGGTTGTTATCCGGTACGATGAATCCCTTGATCGGGTATTCCTTGTCGCAGTAAGGGCACCTGACGTTGGGGCAGTTCTGATTGGCCTGAGGACAGTATTTGCATGCCACTGCCCTGGACTGGAAAAGACTGAACTCCTTGCCGCAGTTCGGGCACAGGTATCTGCGGGCAGCGACCTTCAGGTTGTTGTTGATACCTGCGGCCCTCTCCTCAGGAGTGTTCCAGATGAACTGGCGCGGGGAGATGGGCTTGTTGTAACTGGGCTCGTCGTAATCGGGTGACATCTCAGATTCCCTTGGCGGCGCTGATGACCTCTTTCAGTTTGGTGCTGTCAGCGCCCTGCTCGATCATCGTTCCTGTGACTATGATGTCTGCTCCGGCGGCCCTTGCAGCTGCTGCCGCCTCGGGTGTCCTGATTCCTCCTCCGATGATGAGGGGGAGGTCGACATAGGTCTTGATCGCTTTGATCATCGCCGGGGGCACAGGCCTGTCGGCTCCCGATCCGGCCTCGAAGTAGATGAACTCGAATCCGAACATCTTGCATGCCAGAGCGTAGGCGACAGCCGCCTCTACATCGTCCTGTTTGACGACCTTGGCGCTGCTCACACGTGCTACGGTCATTCCCGGCTCGACGATGACATATCCCATTGAGATGGATTCGAGACCGAGTTTGGCTATGATTGGCGCGGCCATGACCTGTCCGAAGGTGACGAACCTGGGGTCGGCCGCGTTGACGATCTGCATGAAGAATACGGCATCCAGCTCCTTGTTGAGGGATTCGGGGGTGCCTCCGAAAAGGATGACAGGCAGTCCAGATGCTTCCTTGACGGCCTTTGATGTGGCCGAGAGGTTCTCCATGGTGATCCCGCTGGAGCCTCCTACGAAGATTATGTCGGCACCGGCATCTTTGGCGATCTTTGCGATCTTACCGGCTTCCTCGGCTGACTGTTTGTCAGGATCGATCAATGCCGCGTGCATGGTACCGTTCTTTATCTTGTCGAGCATGTACTGTTTGACTGTCATCGTTAATCACATCGTTGCACCGGATTCCGGATCTGATGCTAGGCATCGCTATATGTCGTACGTATAAAACACATGCGTGCGTAATATAGCGGTCAGTTCCTGAAGATATGGTAATGCCTGGTCAGAGTTCCGTGGACCCTCTGTAGGAACATGTTCTCCAATTCCATACCGTCGATGCTGATGGGATGGGGGAGGATTATCCCTGCCCTGTGGCCCTCCTTAAGGCATTTGGGTATGACGTCGCCTGCACGGCGGTAGAGGGCATCGATGCGTTCCCCGCCGGTCTTGGTTGACCTTCCGT
>Ga0310696_10003863_pt1 | contig 18539 bp, 14 predicted proteins | sample AusTroGonzalo_MG_4_FD_203885 | JGI IMG/M metagenome (GOLD analysis project Ga0310696, IMG submission 203885) | Bovine rumen microbial communities from tropical cattle in Woodstock, Queensland, Australia - Gonzalo_02 (v2) (version 2) | ecosystem: Host-associated > Mammals > Digestive system >...
CAAGGCCGACAGCCAGTTCGTTGCCACCCTCGAAACCCAGTATCACCGTGACGAGCGTATCATCCGCTTCCTCACTGTCGCCCTCGACAAGGATGCCGTCGCATACGCCGCCAAGCGCCGCGCCAACAAGGCCGCCAAGGCTGCTCCCGCCGCCGAGGTCGCCGAAGAAGCTCCCGCTGCTGAATAATGAATTAGGAGGACAAAACTATGGCAAACGAAAATAAAGAAATCCGCTATCTGAACCCGCCCACCGTCGAGGTTCGCAAGAAGAAGTACTGCCGCTTCAAGAAAGCCGGTATCAAGTATGTCGATTACAAGGATCCCGAGTTCCTGAAGAAGTTCCTGAACGAGCAGGGTAAGATCCTTCCCCGCCGCATCACCGGTACTTCCCTCAAGTTCCAGCGCAAGGTTGCCCAGGCCATCAAGCGTGCCCGCTCCCTCGCCCTGCTTCCGTATGTTACTGACCTTCTTAAATAATCTGCCTTATGGAAATTTTGCTTAAGAAAGATGTGGCCAATCTGGGCTACGCCGGTGAAATTGTAAAGGTTAAGGCCGGTTATGCAATGAACTATCTGGTGCCCCAGGGCTTTGCCACCGTGGCCACCGAAAGTGTGAAGAAGCAGCACGCGGAGACCCTCCGTCAGCGCGCTCACAAAGAGGCCAAGCTCGTCGCCGACGCCGAGGCCCTCGCCGCCACCATCAACGCACAGGTGGTTGAGCTGAAGGTGAAAGTGAGCGAAGCCGGCAAGCTCTACGGCTCCGTCACCACCATGGACCTGGCCGAGGCTCTCGCCGCCAAGGGTCTGAACATCGAGAAGAAGGACATCACCATCCTCGCCGAAGAAGTGAAGGAACTGGGTGAGTACGAGGCCTCCGTGAAGCTCTACAAGGGCATCAAGGGCACGTTCAAATTCAACGTCGTTGCTGAATAATCAGCCGCGACATACGCAACAGAAGACCTGTCCTTTCGGGCAGGTCTTTTTTATGAGCGAAGCGAACGGCGTCTTCTGACGCCGAGTCCCTCCCCGAGGGAGGGATTTAGGGAGGGGTGACGTGAGTATAATAAAAGAGCCAGCGTTTTCCGCTGGCTCTTTTATGACGAAGTCATTGCCGGAGCTAGGCTTCGGAAATGGCTTCGTTGGGGCAGGTGCCTTCGCAGGCGCCGCAGTCGATGCATTCGTCGGCGTTGATGACATAAGCGGCATCACCGGCGGTGATGGCGCCCACAGGGCAAACATCTGCGCAAGAGCCGCAGCTGACACAAAGGTCGGGGTTGATGATTCTAGCCATTTTCTTATGAATTTTGTTGTTGTGTTTTTCCAGGTTGCAAATGTAGGCATTATATTTGATTTTGAAAAGAACAGTCACTAACTTTGACGCATGAAAACCATGTTTGGATTCCTTCTCGCCGTTGCCGCGGTCCTTTCCTGCGGACAACGGAACACAAATAACGTGCCGTCCGCTGCGCAGGCTGCTGAGCAGCCGGCCGTTGCCCTGGCGGCGCCCGAAAACGGATCCGTGAGCTTCGAGCCCATGGTCCACGACTTCGGGGACGTGAGCGTGGACGACGGACCGCTTACCTGCTCCTTCATCATGACCAATACCGGCACGGAAGCCGTGGCCATCTACGAGGTCGTTTCCTCCTGCGGCTGCACCGGCGTCAACTGGAGCCGGGAGCCCGTGCTGCCCGGCCAGTCCACCACCATCACCGCTACCTATAAGAACGAGGATGGCGCCCTGCCCTTCGACAAAACCCTCACCGTCTATGTCTCGGGCGTCAAAAGGCCGGTGATCCTGCGCCTCAGAGGCGTCGTCCACGAGAAGAAAAAGGCCCTGAGCGAGCTCTACGGAGCGGAAAAGCTCGGGGCTTTTGGTTTGAAGACCCGCCATTTCAAAGCCGGTACGCTGCGGCAGGGACAGCAGACCAGCGAAACGGCCACGGTGGCCAACCTGGGCACCGCGCCCCTGCTGGTGGACTTCTGGGAGACCTCGCCCCAGCTGGCCGTCTCCGTGGAGCCCAATCCCATTCCCGCCGGCGGTACCGCCCGCCTTCTGATGACCGTCACGGCAGACAGCACCCTTTACGGCAAAAACTTCTACAGCACCCGTCCCGTCCTGAACGGAAAGCCGGCGGGGGACATCCTGGACATCTTCGCCTTCACCCAGGCCGATTTCTCCGCCTGGACGCCGGAGCAGCGGGACCGGGCCGCCATCCCTTATTTCGATAACAGTACCGCCGATTTCGGCGTGTCGGAAGGGCGGAAAGAGGTCGAAGTCAGCTTCTCCTGCACCAACCGGGGAAAGACGCCCTTCCACGTGTACAAGGTGGATCTGGAGGGCGATGCGCTCTGCGTGGCGGAACCCCTTGCCGATGTGGCTCCCGGCGCCAGGGGAACGCTCCGTCTCCGGCTGGATACGGCACGCCTGCCCCAGGGAGAGAACGTGCTGATGGTGAGTCTCACCACCAATTCGCCCCTGCGTCCGGTCGTGAACCTCTTCGTGGCCGGGGTGGTCCGCTAGTTGCTTTCCTCGCCTTTTTTTCGTACATTTGCAGATTGGAGAAAAGGCTTGTATGGCAGAACAGATCAACACTACCTACAACGACGATTCCATCCAGACCCTGGAATGGAACGAGCATATCCGCCGCCGTGCGGGAATGTATATCGGCCGCCTGGGAAACGGCGACCGGCAGGGGGACGGCATCTACGTCCTGCTCAAGGAAATCGTGGACAATTCCATCGATGAGTTTTCGATGGGCTTCGGCAAGCGCATCGACATCACCATCGAGGACAAGACGGTGAGCGTGCGCGATTACGGCCGCGGCATTCCGCTGAACAAGGTGGTGGACGCCACCTCCAAGCTCAACACCGGCGGCAAGTTCGACGACACCAACTTCAAGAAGTCCGTGGGCATGAACGGCGTGGGCACCAAGGCCGTCAACGCCATGTCCATCGACTTTTACGTAGCCTCCTACCGTGACGGGCAATGCTCTTACGCCCATTTCAGCCGGGGTATCCTGCAGGAAAGCGCCATCGTCCCTACCAATGAGAAGAACGGCACCTTCATCCGCTTCACCCCGGACGAGGAAATGTTCAACGACTATGCCTTCCACATGGAATTCGTGGAGACCATGGTCAAGAACTATTCCTACCTTAAAAAGGGCCTCACCCTCAATCTCAACGGCACGGCCTACAAGAGCGAGAACGGCCTGCTGGACCTGGTGACGGAGAACATGAGCGAAACCCCGCTCTATCCGCTGATCCATCTGGAAGGGGAGGACATCGAGATCGTGCTCACGCACGGCAGCAGCTACGGGGAGAACATCGCCACCTTCGTCAACGGGCAGAACACCCGCGACGGCGGCACGCACCTGGCCGCTTACCGGGAAGCCATCGCCAAGACATTCAAGGACTTCTATAAGAAGGACTACAAGCCGGAAGATATCCGCCAGGGCATCGTGGGGGCCATCTCCATCCAAATTCAGGAACCCATCTTCGAAGGCCAGACCAAGACCAAGCTGGGCAGCACCTACATGTGGGAAAAGCAGGTGAAGGCCGCCGACGGCACCTCTTCCGTGGACCGCGGCCCCACCATCCGCACCTTCGTCAACGATTTCGTCACCAAGAACCTGAACGACTACCTCCACATGCACATGGAGATCGTCCCGGTGATCGAAGACAAAATCAAGGCCTCCCAGGCGGAACGCGAGGAAATTGCCGGCGTGCAGAAGAAATCCCGGGAACGGGCCAAGCGTACGGCTGTGTACAACCGCAAGCTGCGGGACTGCCGCTATCATTTCTCCGACGTCCGCTTCCCCAAGGGGATGGAAGACCAGCGGGAAAAGACCTCCATCTTCATCACGGAGGGCGACTCCGCATCCGGTACCATCACCAAGGTGCGCAACGCTAACAACCAGGCGGTGTTCTCCCTGCGGGGCAAGCCCATCAACTGCTTCAAGGAAGGCCGCAAGAAAGTGGCGGAGAACGAGGAACTGAACCTCCTGATCGCCGCACTGGGCGTGGAGGAAGACCTGGACAACCTGCGCTACAACAACATTATCGTCGCCACGGATGCCGATGACGACGGCATGCACATCCGCATGCTGGTCCTCACCTTCATCATGAAATATTACCCGGAACTCATCCGCCGCGGGCACGTCTATATCCTGCAGACGCCCCTGTTCCGCGTACACAACAAGAAAGAGCGCCGCTATTGCTACAGCATAGAGGAAAGGGACAAGGCCGTGAAACAGCTCAAGACCGGCGTGGAGATCACCCGGTTCAAGGGCCTGGGCGAAATCTCCTCGGACGAATTCGTGGACTTCATCGGCGAAAACATGCGCCTGGATCCCGTCAAGCTCTCGGACGAAGAGTCCATCCACACCATCATGGAGTTCTATATGGGCGTGAACACCTATGAGCGCCAGCACTTCATCATGGGGAATCTCCGCAGCGAAAAGGAATTGGAAGACGTTGACATATAATATGAGCAAAAAAGTTAAAACCACTGTCAGCCCCGGTTGGGCTAAGTTCTGCGGCTGGTGGCTGCGGAAAATGGGTTGGGAATCCATCGGAGGTCCCATGACGGAGTCCAAAGCCATTGTGCTGGGCGTTCCCCATACCACGGTATGGGATTTCCTGGTGAGCTACCTCTTCTACACCCAGTTCGGGAAGGTGGCGCACATCATGGTGAAGAAGAGCTTCTTCTTCTGGCCCCTGGGCCCCATCCTCAGGGCCTGCGGCGCCGTCCCCACGGACCTTTCCAGCCCCGCCACCACTGTCAAGAGCCTGATCAGCCTGATGGAAGAGGTGCCGGAGTTCCACCTGGCCCTCGCCCCGGAAGGATCGCGCTCCCTGGTAAAGCGCTGGAAGAGCGGCTATCACCTCATCGCCAAGGAAACCGGTGCCACCGTGTATATGGGCTATTATGACTGGGGCCGCAAGCGCATCAGCGTGGGAGAGCGCCTGGAGCTCACCGACGACCCCAAGGCCGACATGCAGCGCATCTACGACCATTACCGCCCCATGGGCATCCAGGGCTTCCACAAAGACCAGTTTGCGGTCCCTGATAAAAGTTAGTATCGTTAGTTAGTATCTTACCTCAACCTAAACCCTTTTTTATGGCCAAGAGAATCAAGAACCCCTACAAGGCCTGGCGCAAGTACCGCGGTCGCGAGAATACTTGCACAACCCTGCACAAGGTCTTTGACTACGCCACTACCAATTATGCCAAACGCGTCGCCTACCAGTATGTGGATGGCGGCCAGCAATACACCTACGAAGAATTCCGCCGCAAGACCAACCAGTTGTCCATGCGCATGACCCGTTTCGGGATCAAACATGGCGACCGCGTGGCGATCTTCTCGCAGAACATGCCCAACTGGGTGATCGCCTTCTTCAGCGCGACGGCTTTCGGCCGCGTGGCGGTCCCCATCCTCCCGGACAGCTCGGAGAACGAGGTGACCAACATCCTCAACCACTCGGAGTCCAAGGTGATCTTCATCTCCCAGCGTCTCATGTCCAAACTCAGTGAGGAATGCCGGGACAAGCTCACCCTCATCATCGACATCGAGACCTTCGAGTTCCTCAAGAAGGACAAGGACAATTTCAAGTGCAACGGATGGGTAAAGGATCCCCAGCCCGACGACCTCGCCTGCATCATCTACACTTCCGGCACCACCGGCAAGGCCAAGGGCGTGATGCTGAGCCACCGGAACCTCTCGTCCAACCTGGCGGCGGCCTTCAAGGCCAAGCCCGCCTTCAAGAAGGACCGTTTCCTGAGCATCCTCCCGGCCGCCCACGCCTATGAAATGAGCGTCTCCACGCTGTATTCCTTCTATGTGGGCGCCACCTGTTACACCCTGCAGAAACCGCCGACTCCCACCATCCTCCTCAAAGCCATGAAGGAGGTGCGCCCCACCATCGTGTGCTCCGTGCCGCTGATCATCGAGAAGGTGGTGAAAAACAGCGTCCTGCCCACCATCCAGAAGAGCCGCGTCCTTTCCTGGGCCGACAAACACATTCCGCGCATCCTGCACTGGTTCATCGGCAAGCGCATGGTGAGCACCTTCGGTGGCAAACTGGAGTTCTTCGGCATCGGCGGTGCCAAACTGGATCCGGCGGTGGAGCAGTTCCTCATCGACTGCCATTTCCCTTACGCCGTGGGCTATGGCCTCACGGAAACCGCCCCGCTGGTGTGCAATGTGATGGTGAACAAGAAGAAGCACCTGGGCTCCATCGGCCCTGCTACCTATAAGGTGGAGATCCGCCTGGACAACGTGAACCCCCTCAACGGAGAAGGGGAGATCGTGGTCCGCGGGGACAATGTGATGCTGGGTTACTACAAGGACCCGGAACGCACCCTGCAGGTGCTGGACGATGAAGGCTGGTTCCACACCAACGACATCGCCACCATGGACGAGGAAGGCCTCTATTACATCAAGGGCCGCCTGAACAACACCATCCTGGGTCCTTCCGGCGAGAACATCTATCCGGAGGAGATCGAGCAGGTCATCAACAACATCGAGGGCGTGGAAGAATCCCTGGTGATGGAGCGTGACGGCAAACTGGTGGCCCTGGTCAAGTTCCAGGACAACGCCATCAACTGGGACCAGTCCACGGAGGACAAGTGGTTCGAAGAACTGGAAGCCCGCAAGAAGGCCGTGATGGACTGGGTGAACAAGACCGTCGGCAAGAACTCCAAGATTGGGGAAGTGGACGCCATGAAGGAACCCTTCGAGAAGACGGCTACCCAGAAGATCCGCCGCTTCAAGTACAAGGATTCCCACGGCGACGAACCGGAAAAGAAGGACACAACCACTAAAGAATAAGACACTATGAAACTGGACGGAAGACGTGAAAGCACCCACGTGGAAGACCGTCGCGGAATGAGCGGCGGCCGGGCGGCCGGTCTGGGGATCGGCGGCGTCGCCATCGTTGCCATCATCACCCTGCTGATGGGCGGCGACCTGGGCGATGTGGTGCAGAATGTACAGAATGCCGGCGGCCTGGGCGGCGTTGCCACCGAGAGCCACTATGAACCTACAGCGGAGAACGAAGCCCTGGCCAAGTTCTCCCGCCAGATTCTCGCCTCCACGGAGGACGTGTGGTCCCAGTACTTCGAGCAGACCGGCCTGGGGGCCTACAAGGCGCCCACCCTGGTGCTCTACACCGGCAGCACTTCCACCAGTTGCGGCCAGGGTCAGGCGGCCATGGGTCCGTTCTATTGTTCCGCCGATGAAAAGCTCTACATCGACCTCAGCTTCTTTTCCAGCATGCGTTCCCAGTTGGGCGCGGACGGAGATTTCGCCTATGCCTATGTGATTGCGCACGAGGTAGGCCACCACGTCCAGCACGTGCTGGGCACCCTGGACAAGGCCCACCAGCAGATGGCCCGCATGTCCAAGGCCGATGCCAACCGCATGAGCGTGCGGATCGAGCTCCAGGCAGACTTCTATGCCGGCATGTGGGGACACTATGAGAGCGCCCTGTTCGGCTCGCTGGAAGAAGGCGACCTGGAGGAGGCCATCCGCTGCGCCTCTGTGATCGGGGACGATTATCTCCAGAAAAAGGCCCAGGGCTATGCGGTGGAGGAATCCTTCACGCACGGCACCGCCGCCCAGCGCATGCGCTGGCTGAAAAAGGGTCTTTCTTCCGGCGATATCCGCCAGGGCGATACCTTCTCCGTTCCGGAGAGCCAGTTGTAATCCTTTCCTTTTATTAGGTAAAAAAAGCGTGTGGCCGATTCGGTCACACGCTTTTTCATTCTGTGCGGGAAGCTTATTCTTCCTCGGCGGTATTGGCGGGCTTCATCACCAGCTCGACGAGGTTGCCCTGGCCCAGGATCTCGTTGAGGGTGGCCTTGAGGCTTTCCTTGGTGAGGCCGTTGATGGCAGCCTCACGGGCGGCGTCGCTGTCTTCCCCATAGAGGAGGTTCCGCTCGATGGCGCCCTGCCAGTAGCTGTTGTTCTGACGCTGCTCCGGGATGTTCTTCTGGAGGTTCAGCTTGGCCATGGAGAGTTCTTCATCGGTGGGACCGTTCACAGCCATGTCCTGGATGCCCTGGATAGCCAGTTCACGCAGCTTGTCGCAGATGGACGGGCGGCAGTCGAAATAGACCTCGATGAGGGCCTGTCCCTTGGGACGACGTGTGATGTCGGCCATGGTCTGGGCGCCGTACGTGCCTCCTTCCTGCTCGCGCAGGGACTCCGTGTAGCGCATATCCAGGATGTAGGAGATGGCGTCAAGGGCGGCTTCCTTGGCGGCGGTGTACGGAACGTCGGCGCTATAGACCTGCAGGACGGTGCTCTTGGGTGTCTGCATATCCACGGCGAATACATCCTCCACGCGGCCCTTCACGATGTCCTCGTGGGTGTCCACCCACTTGAGCGGCTTCTTGCCCTTGGGCAGGGAACCGATGTATTTCTCCACCATCGGCTTCAGGGATTCGGGATTGACGTCACCCACGATCACCAGCGTGGCGCCGGCGGCGTCTGCGAAGAGGCGGCGGTAGTTCTTTTCCACGGCGGCGAGGTTGGCCTTGGCCAGTTTCTCCGGAGAGAGGACCACGCGGCGGGGATTGTTGCCGTAGAGGGTCTGGTAGAGGCGCTCGCTCAGCTTATAGTCCGGGGTGTTCACCGTGTTGGGCAGGTAGCTGGCCAGCTGGTCGATGCTGTTGTCCCATTCTTCCTGGTCGAAGCGGGGATCCGTGTACAGCAGATAGACAAGCTGCAGGGCGGTCTCCAGGTCCTTGACGGTGGAATTGCCCCGGATGCCGTGCTCCAGGTTGGTGAAGTAGGGGGTCACGCTCAGGTTCTTGCCGGTGAGCATCTTGCTGACGGTGGTTCCGGAGAAAGAGGAGATACCGCTGTTGTTGATGAACATGCTCAGGATGCTGCGGTCGCAGGAGGCCAGGTCTTCGGTGGAGACGAGGCTCAGGCCGCCGTCCTTGTAAAGGTCGAACAGGATCTGGTCCTTGGTGTAGTCCGTGGAGAGGACCACTACCTTGACGCCGTTCTTGAGGGTCCAGACGGTGCTGCCGTAGATGCCGGAAGCGGTCTTGCTGACCTTGCTGCCCTTGAGCTTGGCGGGATCCAGGAAGGCGTCGGGAATCTCTTCGCCTTCCAGCGGGGCGATCTCGGAGGCGTTGACCTCGGCGATCACCTGGAGGATCTGTTCCTTGGTGGGCGTGGCGATGCCTTCCTTCTCAGGACCGGTGTAGAGGACCACCAGGTTGTCGCTGCCGCAGAGCTGGGCGGCTATCTGATTGATGGCCTGGGCGGGAACCTGGTTCAGCAGGCCCTGGATCAGCTCCAGCCGGTCCTTGGGCTCCAGGAGAGGCTCCTTGTCGAAGAAGTTGCGGATCATAGGACGGACGAATTCCGGATTGCGGCGGGTTTCGGCCTTGTTGACAGCGGCTTCCAGGTCGGAGATGAGATTGGCCTTGACACGCTTGAATTCGGCGTCCGTGATGCCGTAGCGCTGGAGGCGGAGCAGCTCCGTGTAGAAGGCGCGGAAGCCTTCCAGGATGTTGTCTTCGCGGAGGGAGACTTCACCCATGACGGACTCGATGTCTTCATAGATGAGGTCGGAGACGTAGAAGGAGGCGCTCAGGTACGGGGAATCGGGTTTGGAGGTGATGTCGTTGAAGCGCTCGTGCATGACCATGTAGAGGATGTTCTCCACCAGGTCGTTGAGCTGACCGTAAACCGTGGCGTTGATGGATTCCGGGGAAGCGTCGCTATGCCAGATCATTTCCAGGCCGATGCTGGTGCTTTCCGGGTCCGTGAGGATGCCTACGCGGGGCTCGGCGTGGTCCGGCAGGGAGATGATGGCCTTGGGCTGGGGATTCTCGCAGGCGGGGATGATGCCGAAAATCTCCTGGATCTTGGCCTCCGTGCGGTCTACGTCCACATCGCCCACGACGATGACAGCCTGCATGTCCGGGTGATACCAGGTGCGGTAGAAGCTGACCAGGCTTTCCGGAGCGAAGGTCTCCAGGTGCTCCTGCAGGCCGATGAGGGTGCAGGAAGCCATCTTGGTGTCGCCGAAGTAGTAGGGAAGGGCGCGCTCCATCGTACGCCAGTCGGCCGTACGGCGCTGGCGGCGCTCTTCGATGATGACGCCGCGTTCCGCGTCAATCTCTTCCGGCTGGTTGAGCACGAAGTGGGAGTAGTCGCACAGGATCATCAGGCAGCTGTCCACGACGGATTCGCGCGCAACGGGGATGTTGTTGAGCATATACTGGGTTTCCTCGAAACCGGTGGAGGCGTTGATGTTGCGGCCGAATTCGCAACCGATGGAACGCAGGTAGTTAAGGATGCTCTTGCCGGGGAAATGCTCTGTGCCGTTGAAGCACATGTGCTCCAGGAAGTGGGCCAGGCCGTCCTGGGAAGGATATTCCTCCTGGATGGCGCCTACGTTGGTGGCCAGATAGAACTCCGCGCGGCCGGCGGGATTCTCATTGTGGCGGATGTAGTAGGTGAGTCCGTTGTCCAGATGACCGATGCGGACCTGGTCGGAATTGGGAATCTGGGGCATCTGGGCAATCATCTGCTCCATCTGCTCACGGGTGGGCTGCTGGGCCAGTGCCATAACGGCAGTGAGCGCCAGCGCTCCGAGGGTAAGAATCAGTTTTTTCATTTGTTTGATAGATGATGTCTATTATTTAATAACAAAAATACACTAAATTTGCCATATAATAGTTAAGGTATCCTCCTTTTTTCGCCGCTGTAAAACAGTTTTTACAAAACGATGTTGGAAGACTGCAAAATTCGTGCATTTCTGCTTGTTGTGGAAAGCGGCAGCTTTACGGAAGCCGCCCGGCGGCTGGGAATCTCCCAGCCGGCCGTGAGTGCGCAGGTGGCTGCCCTGGAAGCGGCCGTCGGTGCTCCGCTCCTGGAACGCGGCCGTCAGCTGCGCCTCACGCCCGTCGGCGAAAGCTTCCTGGGCTATGCCCGCCGCATCCAGGACGCCTACGACCTGGCCAACAGGGCGTTTAAAAGCGAATAAAGACATTAATAGAAAGTAGAGAGTCCCGGGGGCGAAAAAAAGGTCGATGCCCCCGGGACTCTCTACTTTCTATCTATTACTATCTATTAACTTGTTTCAATTAACTATTTTCTTCTTTTGTATGTCTGGTCTTTGACAGAATAGGCAGGGTATTGGGGGCATCGACCTTTTTTTTGCCCCCAATACCCTGCCTATTCTGGCTTAAGAGAAAAGACTACTTACCGGCCAGGCGCTTGTAGGTGTTCAGGCGGACCTTGGCGAATTCCTCGGTCTTGGCGAGGAGCTCTCCGGCGGATTCCGGGAACATCTTGTACAGGGAAGCGAAGCGGACCTCGCCCTTCAGGAAGTCCTGGAACTTGCTCCAGTCGGGCTCCTTGGAATCCAGGCTGAACGGGTTCTTGTCCGTGCCTTCCAGCGCCGGGTTGTAGCGGTAGAGATGCCAGTAACCGCACTCGACGGCCAGCTTCTCTTCCTTCTGGCTCAGACCCATGCCGGCCTTCAGGCCGTGGTTGATACAAGGGCTGTAGGCGATGATGAGGGACGGGCCGTCATAGGCCTCGGCTTCCTTGATGGCGTTGAAGAACTGGACGGGGCTGGCACCCATGGCCACCTGGGCCACATAGACGTAGCCGTAGCTGATGGCCATCATGCCCAGGTCCTTCTTGCGGATGCGCTTGCCGGAAGCGGCGAACTTGGCGATGGCGCCCACAGGCGTGGCCTTGGAGCTCTGACCGCCGGTGTTGGAGTACACCTCCGTATCCAGGACCAGGACGTTCACGTTCTCACCGCTGGCCAGGACGTGGTCCAGACCACCGTAACCGATGTCGTAGGAGGCACCGTCACCACCGAAGATCCACTGGCTGCGGGCCGGGATGAAGTGCTTGTATTCCAGCAGTTTCTTGCAGGTGTCGCAGCTGCATTCCTGGGCCAGCGGGACAATCTTGTCCGCAACCTCACGGGTGACGGCGGCATCCTGGGGAGCCTCCAGCCACTGGGCGGCCAGGGCCTTGATTTCCTGGCTGCAGCAGCTGCACTCCAGGGCCTGCTTCATCAGGTTGGCGACGGTTTCGCGGGCGCGGTCGGAGCCCAGCTTCATACCCAGGCCGAATTCGCAGAAGTCCTCGAACAGGGAGTTGGCCCAGGCCGGGCCGTGTCCGTGGGCGTTGGTGCAGTACGGGCTGGCCGGGAAGGAAGCGCCGTAGATGGAGGAGCAACCGGTAGCGTTGGCCACCATCATGTGGTCGCCGAACAGCTGAGTGATGGTCTTGATGTTGGGCGTCTCACCGCAGCCGGCGCAGGCGCCGGAGAACTCGAACAGCGGCTGAGCGAACTGGCTGTTCTTCATGTTGGCCTTCTTGTCCACATATTCCTTGTAGCCCACCTTCTTGTTGAGGTAGTCAAAGGCGGCCTGGTCTTCCTTGTGCTCGATGTAAGGGACCATGGACAGGGACTTGTCCTTGGCCAGGCACACATCCACGCAGTTGCCGCAACCGGTGCAGTCGTCCACGGAGATGGCGATGGCGTACTTGAATTCCTTGAGGTTGGCCTTGCCCTGGGCGAGCTTGACGCCGGCGGGCACCTTGGCGGCCTCTTCCTCGGTGAGGAGGAAAGGACGGATGGCGGCGTGCGGGCACACCAGCGCGCAGGTGTTGCACTGGATACACTTCTCGGCATCCCAGGTGGGGACGTTCACGGCCACACCGCGCTTTTCGAAGGCTGCGGTGCCGGCAGGCATGGTACCATCGGCGTAAGGCATGAAGGCGCTCACGGGCAGGGTGTCACCGGCCTGGGCGTTCACGATGTCGGCGATGTCCTTGACGAAGGCGGGAGCCAGACGGTCCTTGTTGGGATTCTCGAACTTGGCGGTGAGGTTGGCCCATTCGGCGGGCACCTTGATTTCCGTGTATTCGCCGCCACGGTCAACGGCAGCGTAGTTCATGTTCACCACGTTCTCGCCCTTCTTGCCGTAGGACTTGACGATGGCGTCCTTCATGTACTTGACGGCATCCTCGTAGGGGATGATGCCCGTGATCTTGAAGAAGGCGCTCTGGAGGATGGTGTTGGTACGTCCGCCCAGGCCGATCTCCGCGGCAATCTTGGTGGCGTTGATGATGAACACGCGGATGTGCTTGCGGCCGATGATGGCTTTCACGTTGTCCGGGATGTTTTGGATGGTCTCTTCCTCGTCCCAGAGGGAGTTCAGCAGGAGGGTGCCGCCGTCCTTGATGCCCTTGAGGACATCGTATTTCTTCAGATAGGAAGGAACGTGGCAGGCCACGAAGTCCGGGGTGTTCACCAGGTACGGAGCCTTGATGGGGCTCACGCCGAAGCGCAGGTGCGAGCAGGTGTAGCCGCCGGATTTCTTGGAGTCGTAGTCAAAGTAGGCCTGGCTGTAGAGATCCGTGTGGGAACCGATGATCTTGATGGTGTTCTTGTTGGCGCCGACGGTGCCGTCGGACCCCAGACCGTAGAACTTGCACTCCGTGGTGCCGGGCTTCACGATGGAAACCTCGCTCTTGATGGGCAGGCTCTTGAAGGTGACATCGTCCACGATGCCGATGGTGAAGTCCGTCTTGGGCTCCTTCATGTCCAGGTTGTCGAACACGGCCACAATCTGGGCGGGGGTGGTGTCCTTGGAGGACAGGCCGTAGCGGCCGCCGATGATCAGGACGTTGTCCTTGCCCTGGAAGAGGGCCTTGACATCCGTGAAGAGGGGCTCGCCGATGGCGCCGGGTTCCTTGGTGCGGTCCAGAACGGCGATCTTGCGCACGCTCTTGGGCAGCACGGCAAAGAAGTATTTCTCCGAGAAAGGACGATACAGGTGCACGGTGACGAGACCGTACTTGCGGCCGCGGCCGGCGAGGTAGTCGATGGTCTCCTTGATGGTTTCCGTGACGGAGCCCATGGCCACGATGATGTTCTCCGCGGTGGGGTCGCCGTAGTACTCGAAGGGACGGTAGCTGCGGCCGGTGAGCTCGCTGATCTCACCCATGTAGCGGGCCACGATGTCCGGAACGGCATCGTAGGCCTGGTTGCGGGTTTCCACGGCCTGGAAATAGACGTCGCCGTTCTGGGCGGTGCCTCGGGTGACGGGGGCGTCCGGGTTGAGGGCGCGGTCGCGGAAGCGGGCCAGGGCCTTGTGGGAGATCATGTCCTTGAGCTTGTCTTCCGGCAGGGCCTCGATCTTCTGGATCTCATGGCTGGTACGGAAGCCGTCGAAGAAGTGCAGGAACGGGATGCTGCTCTTGATGGTGGACAGATGGGCCACGGCGGCGATGTCCTGGGCTTCCTGGACGGAACCGGAGGCAATCATGGCGAAGCCGGTCTGGCGGCAGGCCATCACATCCTGGTGGTCGCCGAAGATGGAGAGGGCGTGGCTGGCCAGGGCGCGGGCGCTCACGTGGAACACGGTGGGCAGCATTTCGCCGGCGATCTTGTACATGTTGGGGATCATCAGCAACAGGCCCTGGGAAGCGGTGAAGGTGGAGGTGAGGGCACCGGCCTGGAGGGAGCCGTGTACGGCACCGGCGGCGCCGGCTTCACTCTGCATCTCCGTTACCTTGACCGTTTCGCCCCACAGGTTCTTTTTGCCGTGGGCCGCCCACTCGTCGATGTTCTCGGCCATCGTGGAGGACGGGGTAATAGGATAGATGGCGGCATGCTCGCTGAACAGGTAGGCGATGTTCGAGGCGGCATAGTTGCCATCACAGGTGATAAATTTCTTTTCGTTGGACATAATTTGGTTGATGTGGTTAATATGTTATTTCTATTGAATTCCTTCGATTATCAGGGTTTCTGCGGAGGCGGTGGCGATGCGTTTGACGAGGCCCTGGAGGACGGTGCCGGGGCCCAGCTCCACGAAGCGCGTGGCACCATCCGCCAGCATGTTGCGGACGGACTGGGTCCAGCGGACGGGGGAGGTGAGCTGCTTCAGGAGGTTGGCCTGGATTTCCGCCGGATCCGTGGCGGGAAGGGCGGTGACGTTCTGGTACACGGGGCAGCGGGGGGGCTGGAAGGGCGTGGCCTCGATGGCCCGGGCCAGCTGTTCGCGGGCGGGCTCCATGAGGGGGGAGTGGAAGGCACCGCTGACGGCCAGTTTGAGGGCGCGCTTGGCGCCGGCGGCCTTCAGCTGCGCGCAGGCCTCGTCCACGGCTTCCTCCGCCCCGGAGATGACCACCTGGCCGGGGGAGTTGTAGTTGGCGGGGACGACGCCCGGAATGCCGGCGCAGACGCTTTCGATGACCTCGTCCGGGAGGTTGATGATGGCGGCCATGGCGCCGGGCTGCATTTCGCAGCACTGCTGCATGGCCTGGGCGCGGAGCGACACCAGGCGGAGGCCGTCCTCAAAGGTGAGGGCGCCCGCGGCTACCAGGGCGGAGAATTCGCCCAGGGAGTGACCGGCCGTCATGTCCGGGGCGGGGAGGGGGGTGCAGAGGGCCAGCACCACGCTGTGCAGGAAGATGGCCGGCTGCGTGACACGGGTGGCCCTGAGGTCATCGGCCGACCCTTCGAACATATAATCTGTGAGGCGGAACCCCAAGATTTCATTGGCCTGCTCCATCAGCTGGCGGGCCTGCGGGTTTCCTTCGTATGATTCTTTTCCCATCCCGGGGAACTGGGCTCCCTGTCCGGGGAAGATATAGGCTTTTTTCATGTCTTCTTATAAACATACAAAGTTAACCATTATTTCCGGGAAAAGAAAATTTGCTTCCCTTTTTAATTCTGAACGGAAAAAAGTATCTTTGTAGATATGAAAAAGCTTTGTTCTCTCGTGCTGGGGCTCCTGCTTCTTTCCCTCAGTGTGCAGGCCCAACAGTATGACGTCCTGGACCAGGTGGCCCGGGATGCCCGCAAATCCTGGGGGATGGAAGGCCCCCATCGTTTCGATGCCATCCCTGCCCTCACCAAGGCTCCCAAGGGTTACAAACCCTTCTATGTGAGCCACTATGGCCGGCACGGCTCCCGCTATTGCTGGAGCTCCAAGACCTACACCCTCCTGCATGACGTCTTCAACAAGGCCGGCGAGCTGGATGTCCTTACGCCGTATGGCAAGGAGTTCGCCGCCCGCTATGAGGATTTCTGGATGGAACCCTGGATCAACACCGGAGACCTGGTTCCCCTGGGCTATGAACAGCATGAACGGATCGGCCGCTTTGTGTACGACCAGTTCCCGCAGGTGTTCAAGGGCGCCCGCCGGGTGGATGCCATCTCCTCCACGGCCCAGCGTTGCATCGTGAGCATGAGCGCCTTCGTCACGGGACTGACCGCCCGCAACGGCGACTTACAGGTACGTCAGGGCTCCAACCACGCCGGGATGAGCATCATCGCCCCGCCCAGCGCGCCCAAGACCATGCTGCGGCATTTCAAGGGGGAAGATGACCCCATCGCCCTGGAGAGCGTGGCGGATTATACCCGTCGCAACGGCCCCGGCAAGCAGATCCTGGCCCGCCTGTTCACGGACACGGCTTTCCTGGAGGATTTCAAGGGCGGGGAGGAGAACTTCCTGGACGAGCTCTGGTCCCTCATCACCAACTACCACAACTATGAATCCCGGCCCCTGTTCGACGACCTGTTTACGGACGAGGACCGCGTCGCTGCCTGGGATGTCAGCAATTACTTCTCCTTCTACACGGACATCCGCCAGCGCTATACCGTGATTCCCCTCCTGGAGGACATCCTCCAGAAGGCCGATGCCGCCTTCGCGGATCCCTCGCAGGCCGCCAATCTCCGCTTCGGCCACGACTATATCGTAGAGGCCTTTGCCACCCTGCTCAACCTGAACCGGTGCGGCACCATCCCGGAGAATCCGGATGACGCCAAATACTGGTTCCAGAGCTACAACGTTCCCATGGCCGCCACCCTGCTGTTCGTGTTCTACAAAGGGAAGAAGGGCGATATCCTGTTCAAGGTCCTGTGGAACGAGGAAGAGGCCATGCTGCCGCAGCTGACGCCGGTGCAGGGACCGTATTACCGCTGGAATGATTTCACCGCCTGGGCCGCGGACCTCATGGCCGCCCATCCGGAAGTGAAATAATTTTTGATTCTTACCAAAAAAGCGTAAATTTGCAGTCCCTTTACGGGTTTGCCCCTGTAGTTTAAAGGATAGAATAACGGATTCCGGTTCCGTTGGTCCCGGTTCGATTCCGAGCGGGGGTACAAAGAAGAAGCGTGGGTAATTGATTGATTATCCACGCTTTATTATTCTATCTGCAATCGGCATTGGGGCTGTTCCACAAAGTCCTTGGGCCCGCCGGCGCGCGGATGTGGCTGTACACTTGCGCACTGCTTCAACTGGCTGATCGTAGAATAACTTTACATACGAATCCCGAAGAGACCTAACCACACATAGCAATGACTGTAGATAACGTACTGGAACAACTCAAGGGCCGCGATGTGGTCCTTTTCGTGGCCGACGAGGATGAGATTTCCCCCGCCGAAGTGCCTTATCCCGTGGTGTTTACCGGGATGGGAAAGATGCGGATGTTCAGCGGCCTGGTGAAATGGCACCAGGCACTGCCTGATGGACGAACCCCTGTTGTCCTGAACATCGGCAGTGCCGGATCGGCCCGGTATCCCATTGGTACCATCATCCCTTGTACCCATATTTTCAACGGCGGGTGTGAACTGGTGGAAGACAGGATCGATCTCCCGGGCGATGGTGCCAGTATCTTCTCCGGCGACTATTTCATGAGCACGCAGACCTTCAGCCCGGAGCAGGTGAAGGAACTCTCGCAGCAGTACGACCTCTTTGACATGGAGGCCTATGCCGCCGCCCGCTTCTGCCAGATGTATGACATCCCTTTTTACTGCCTGAAAGCTGTCTCCGATAATCTGGACGGCAACCTGAAGGATTGGCGCAGCATCCTTGCGGACATCCGCGTCCGGTTTACGGCGTTGCTCAACAGCAGCCAGGAATAAGTCTGGAGAAGCTGTTTTTTTTTGCATGCACGTAAGAAAACTTGTAAAACAATATTATGCAGAAAATTAAACTATTGTTAATGATGGCGTTCCTTTTCCCCACCAGCGTTTTTGCTCAGCAGTTCCTTCCTGTGAAAGGAATTGTGAATGCGCGTGACCTGGGCGGTTATGAGGTTCAGGACGGCCGGAAGGTCAAAAACGGAATGCTCATCCGCGCGGCTCATCTTGCCGATGCCAAAGATACGGACATTGCCTATTTGGAGAATCTTCCCGTGGCTACCGTCATCGATTTTCGAAAGGAGCAGGAGATGCCTGGGAAAGTTGACCGGGATGTCCCCGGGGCCTGCTATGTTAGCCTTCCCATCGATGCCAGCGGCAATGTGGCGGCTACGGCCACTGAAGAGGAAAAGAAGAAGATGACGAGGCGCAAGAAGTTCGACGTTAAGAAAATCATTGTTTTTGCTGCATTCAACGACAAAGCTAAGGCTGTCGCCCGGGATATGTACCCTACGCTCTTATTTACGCCCGAATGCCAGCAGCAGTTCGCCCGCTTTTTCCGTCTGGTCCTGGAAACGGAAAACGGCGCTGTCCTCTACCACTGTACCCAGGGAA
>Ga0310696_10003864_pt1 | contig 18538 bp, 16 predicted proteins | sample AusTroGonzalo_MG_4_FD_203885 | JGI IMG/M metagenome (GOLD analysis project Ga0310696, IMG submission 203885) | Bovine rumen microbial communities from tropical cattle in Woodstock, Queensland, Australia - Gonzalo_02 (v2) (version 2) | ecosystem: Host-associated > Mammals > Digestive system >...
CCGCGAGACCTGCGCCCTCTGCCACAAGTACGGCGTGCCCGTCAACATCGACAGCGCCCGCTTCATCGAGAACGCCTACTTCATCAAGACCCGCGAGAAGGGCTATGAGAACAAGACCCTCCGCGAGATCTGCAAGGAGATGTTCGGCTACGCCGACTCGATGACCATGAGCGCCAAGAAGGACGGCCTCGTGAACATGGGCGGCTTCATCGCCACCAACAAGAAGGACTGGTACGAGGGTGCCAAGCTCTTCTGCATCCCCTTCGAGGGCTTCCTCACCTACGGCGGCATGAACGGCCGCGACATGGACGCCCTGGCCGTGGGCCTGAAGGAGAACATCGAGTTCGACATGGTCGAGACCCGCGTGAAGCAGGTGCAGTACCTCGCCGACAAGCTCGACGAGTACGGCATCCCCTACCAGCGTCCCGCCGGCGGCCACGCCATCTTCGTCGACGCCGACAAGATCCTCACCCAGATTCCCAAGGAGGAGTTCCCCGCCCAGACGCTTACCTGCGAGCTGTACCTCGAGGCCGGCATCCGCGCCTGCGAGATCGGCTACGTGCTGGCCGACCGCGACCCCGTGACGCGCGAGAACCGCTTCGGCGGCAACGACTTCGTGCGCCTCTGCATCCCGCGCCGCGTCTACACCAACAACCACATGGACGTCATCGCCGCCGCCCTGAAGAACGTGTACGACCGCCGCGACACCATCAAGCGCGGCCTGGAGATCACCTGGGAGGCCGAGCTGATGCGCCACTTCACCTGCCAGTTCCGCCGCCTCGGCTAAACTTGAGTCCCAAAGAAAAAAAATTCACACGGGCGCACAATAAGGGCGCCCGTGTGTGCGTTATATCTGTTGGCGTAATAGCGACACTATGCAGAAAAGAATATACATATCACTGATTGCCGCACTGTTGGGCCTGTGGGCGGGAGAAGCCGCAGCACAGGGGACGACATGGCGGGAGACACCGACATGGGCGGCGGATGAGACGTGGGCGGCGGACAGCCTGCGGGTGCCGCGGTGGGAGCCGCACGTGGGAGTGACCACGGGGTTCCTCGGCACGGGGCACGGCGACAACCGGCTCTACACTTCCGTGGCACCGTCGTTGACCTTCCGGCCCTCGGAACGGTGGGCCATCACGGGCGGCCTGCGCCTGACCTCGGACTTCGGCCTCAACAGCCACTATATGGCCCAGCCGGAACGCAACCTGGCACCCCTCCGCAACGGGGGCACCACGACGGCCTCGGCCTACATCGAGGCCGCCTACCAGGCCACCGACCGCCTCTGGATTGCCGCCAACCTCTACCACCTCGGCGGACAATACGCACCCCTCTTCGGCCCCGCCAACGGCACGACCCTCGACCTCTCGGTGACTGCCCTCTCGGCCGAGGCCGCCTACCGCTTTGGCAACAACAACTGGCTGCACCTCTCCTTCACCGTGGTGCGCGACGGCACCGGCGCCCTCCCCTACCTCTGGTGGGAGAACTGGCACACCGGCGGATGGGGCGGATACTGCGGATACAACACCTGGGGCGGATACAACACGTGGGGAGGCTATGGCCCCTGGTTTTAATTGAGAATTGAGAATGGAATACAACACACAACGACCGAAACTGAAGATTAGCGACTACGGGCGCAACATATACAAGCTCATCCAGTATGCCAAAGGCATCGAGGACCGCGGGCAACGCAACCGCATGGCCCAGACCATCGTGAACATCATGGCCCGCGGCGAGGACGGCAAACGGCCCAAGGACGAGGACCAGCGCCGCTACTGGGTGCACCTGATGATCCTGGCCGACTGGGACCTCGACATCGACGTGCCCTACGACATCTCGCCCGAGGAGAGCGTGGAGTTCAAGCCCCGCCGCATGACCTACGGCCAGAAAGGGTCGCGCTTCCACCACTACGGCCACATCATGGAGGAGATGGTGAAGCGCGCCGCCGAATACCCCGACGGCGAAGAACGCGACGCCCTCATCGCCCGCATCGCCCACGCCATGAAACGCGACTACCTGCTCTGGAACCGCGACACCGTGGAGGACGAGGTCATCAACAGCCAGATGGAGCTCCTGTCGCAAGGCCGCATACAGGTGAAGCAGGACTTCCGCTACCAGGAGGCCGGCAGCTACCTGGCGGGCGGCAAGGAGGACTCCTTCAACCTCAACAACAAGAAAAAGAGAAAGAAGAAGAAAAAGAGAAAACCACAGAGACAAGTGTTCTGAACCATGGCAACATTCGAGATACAAGGCGGCCACCGGCTGAGTGGCGAAATCAACCCCCAGGGCGCGAAGAACGAGGCCCTGCAGGTGATCTGCGCCGTGCTGCTGACACAGGAGAAGGTGGTCATCGAGAATATCCCCGACATCCGCGACATCAACAACCTCATCGAGCTGCTGCGGATGCTGGGAGTGAAGGCCACCCAGGTGAACGACCCCTCGGAGGAGACCCTCCTGCGCGAGGGACGCACCTTCGAGTTCGAGGCCGACACGGTGGACCTCGGCGTGCTCGACAGCGAGGAGTATGCCCGCCGCGCCACCTCGCTGCGCGGCAGCATCATGGTGCTGGGACCCCTGCTGGCACGCTTCGGCCGCGGCGTGGTGCCGCAGCCCGGCGGCGACAAAATCGGCCGGCGCAGGCTGGACACCCACTTCCTCGGCATGGAGAAGCTGGGGGCACAGGTGGAATACGTGCGCGGCGGCTACCGCGTGGAGGCCCCCCAGGGACTGGAAGGCTGCTACATGCTGCTGGACGAAGCCTCGGTGACAGGCACGGCGAACATCGTCATGGCCGCCGTCATGGCCCACGGCACCACCACCATCATGAACGCCGCCTGCGAGCCTTACGTCTACCAGCTGTGCAAGATGCTCAACAGCATGGGTGCCAAAATCAGCGGCGTGGGGAGCAACCTGCTCACCATCGAGGGCGTCGGCGAGCTGCACGGATGCCGCCACCGCCTGCTGCCCGACATGATTGAGGTGGGTTCGTTCATCGGCCTGGCGGCCATCACGCAGAGCGACCTCACCATCAAGAACGTGGGGCTGCAGCACCTGGGCCTCATCCCGCAGGTGTTCCGCCGCCTGGGCATCGAGGTGTGGCAGAAGGGCGACGACCTCTGGATTCCCCCACGGGAACACTACGCCATAGAACGCTTCATGGACGGAAGCATCATGACCGTGGCCGACGCGCCGTGGCCCGGCTTCACGCCCGACCTCATCAGCATCGTCCTCGTGGTGGCCACCCAGGCCAAGGGCAGCGTGCTGATACACCAGAAGATGTTCGAGAGCCGCCTCTTCTTCGTCGACAAGCTCATCGACATGGGGGCACAGATCATCCTCTGCGACCCGCACCGCGCCACGGTCATCGGCCTCGACAGGGAACACCGCCTGCGGGGGGTGAAGATGACCTCGCCCGACATCCGCGCCGGCGTGGCCCTGCTGCTGGCAGCCCTCTCGGCCGACGGCACCAGCCGCATCGACAACATCGAGCAGATTGACCGCGGATACCAGCGCATCGACACCCGCATCAACGCCCTCGCCGGAAGAGAAATAATCAAAAGAATATAACACAACCATATCATGTTCGACTTTCTGAAACGAAAACCCAAAGAACCCATCCCCATCTACGAGTGCCTGGCGACAGACATGCACTGCCACCTGCTGCCCGGCGTGGACGACGGATGCCGCGGATGCGACGACACCATAGCATGCCTGCAGGACATGAAGAAGGTGGGCTTTTCGAAGGTCATCTGCACCCCCCACTACCAGTATCCCCGCTTCCCCAACGAGGAGAAGGACATCCTGGAGCTCTACGACCTGGTGACGAAGGACATCAAAAAGATGGACATCGTCCACGGCATCGAGCTGGTGGGCGCGGCAGGCGAATACCGCATCGACTCGGGCTTCCCCCAAAGGATGAAGGATAACAAGTTCCTGCTCGTCGACGGCAAGTACCTCCTCGTGGAGCTGTCGCTGCACCAGCAGGCCATCGGCATCGAGGACTACCTCTTCCAGCTGCAGATGATGAACTACGAAATCATCCTCGCGCACCCCGAGAGGTATCCCTACTTCAGCTCGCGGTCGCCCCACTACAGCCGCCTGAAGGACATGGGCATCATGTTCCAGGCCAACATACTGTCGCTGTCGGGCTTCTACGGCGAACAGCCCCGCCAAAAGGCTTTCGAGATGATTGAGGACGGATGGATAGAGTTCCTCGGCACCGACACCCACAACACCGTCTACACCCACGCCCTCATGGACAGCACCCACGACAAGCGCATCCAGAAGATGATGGACAAGGAAGGCCACAAGTTCCTCAACAACAAGCTGACACACCCCGAACCCCCCAAGAAAAAATTCTGACACCCCATGAACAGCCTCAACGCCATTTCGCCCATCGACGGCCGCTACCGCTCGAAGACCGAGCCCCTGGCCCGCTACTTCTCGGAAGGCGCCCTGGTGCGCTACCGCGTCAGGGTGGAGATTGAATACTTCATCGCCCTGGGCACCCTGCCCGAACTGCCTGTGCACGAGTGCTTCGACCAGCATCCGGGCCTGGCGGAGACCCTCCGCGACATCTACCGCACCATGACGGACACCGAGGCCGCCGAGGTGAAGGAGATTGAGAAGACCACCAACCACGACGTGAAGGCCGTGGAGTATTTCATCAAACGGCGCTTCGACACCCTGGGGCTGGAACCCTGGAAGGAGTTCATCCATTTCGGCCTGACGTCGCAGGACATCAACAACACCGCCGTGCCGCTGAGTCTGAAGGAATGCCACGAGGAGGTGCTGCTGCCGCAGTACGAGGCCCTCGCCGCCCTCCTGGAGGAACGCGCCAGGGAATGGAAGGAGATTCCCATGCTGGCCCACACCCACGGGCAACCCGCCTCGCCGACGACGCTGGGCAAGGAGTTCATGGTGTTCGCCTACCGCCTGCGGAAGCAGCTGGCGCACTTCGCCGAGGTGCCCTTCGGGGCCAAGTTCGGCGGCGCCACGGGCAACTTCAACGCCCACCTGGCGGCCTACCCATCGGTGGACTGGCGCGAATTCGGCAACCGGTTCGTGGAGGAGAGCCTGGGACTGCAACGCCAGCAGTGGACCACCCAGATAGAGAACTACGACGACATGGCCGCCTGGTTCGACAACTGCAAGCGGGTGAACGTCATCCTCATGGACCTCTGCCGCGACGTGTGGAGCTACGTGTCGATGGAATACTTCAAGCAGAAAATCAAGGCCGGTGAGGTAGGCTCGTCGGCCATGCCCCACAAGGTGAACCCCATCGACTTCGAGAACGCCGAGGGCAACCTGGGCCTGGCCAACGCCATCTTCGAGCACCTGAGCCACAAGCTGCCGGTGAGCCGCCTGCAGCGCGACCTGACGGACTCGACGGTGTCGAGGAACGTGGGCGTGCCGGTGGCACACACGCTGATAGCGCTGGCGTCGCTGCAGAAGGGCATGGGCAAGCTGCTGCTCAACGAGCAGGCCCTCTACGACGACCTGGAGAGAAACTGGGCCGTGGTGGCCGAGGCCATTCAGACAGTGCTGCGCTCGGTGGGCTACCCCAACCCCTACGAGGCACTGAAACAGCTGACACGCACCAACCAGAAAGTCACCGCCGAGACCTTCGCCGCCTTCGTCGAGACCCTCGACGTGACCCCCGACGTGAAGGCCCGCCTGCGCGCCTTCACCCCGCATAATTATTTGGGATACAAGGTAGAATAGATGCATTCCTTCACCATCCGACACCTGCAACCCTACGCCGGCCGGCTGGCGGTGTACGGGGGGTGCGTGGTGCTGAGTGTGGTGTTCACCATGGCCACGGCCCTTTCGGTGGCCGACTTCCTGAAGATCCTCTTCCCTCCCGACGGCGAGAGTGCGATGACGGTGCCGACCGGCGGGGAAAGCCTGCTGGCACAGGGACTGCAACTCCTCTACGACAGCCTGATAGTGTACGGACCCATGCGGGCGCTGGTGGCCTTCTCGTTCATCGTCTTCGGCCTCTACGCCATGAAGAACGTCTTCTCGTACCTCGCCGCCGTGCTGATGGCCTCGGTGCGCTGCAAGGTGGTGCGCGACATACGGAACGAGCTGTTCGACAAGGCCATGCACCTGCCCCTCGCCTACTACAGCAGTCACCGCAAGGGCGACATGATGGCGCGCTTCGGAGGCGACATCACGGAATACGAGGAGAGCACCCTCAACTCGGTGCAGCAGCTGGCCGCGGCGGTGGTGGGCATGGTGCTGTACATCGCCATGCTCTTCTATATCAGCACGCGGCTGACGCTCTTCGTGCTGCTGATGCTGCCGATTATCGTGTTCGTCATCGCGGGCATCACGCGGAAGCTGCGGCGCAAATCGCTGGAGCTGCAGGAACGCAACGCCTTCCTCACCTCGCTGATGGAGGAGACCATCATGGGACTGAAAGTCATCAAGTCGTATACCGCCATCGACTTCTCGAACCGCCGCTTCCGGGTATCGGACAGAGGATACGCGCGGATGCGCACACGCGTGCTGCGGAGGATCGACCTCTCGTCGCCGGTGAGCGACTTCCTGGGCAACAGCATCGTGATAGGCATCCTGCTCTTCGGGTCGGCGATGGTGCTGCGGGGCGACACGGGCCTGACGGCCGACCTCTTCGTGTCGTACATCATGATGTTCGTGCTGATGATACCCCCCGCCAAGGAGCTGACCACCGCCATCTCGCAAATCAAGAAAGGCCGCGCCTGCGTGGACAGGATGGAGGAGTTTTTGGCGGAGGAGACGGAGGTGGGTTCGGACGGCGGCAGCAGCTCCTCCCCTAACCTCCCCGCCATCCAACTCCGCGACCTCTGCTTCCACTACGAGCCGGGGCAGGAGGTGCTGAAACATATCGACCTGACCGTCGCGCGGGGAGAGACGGTGGCACTGGTGGGCAGCTCGGGATCGGGGAAGTCGACCCTGGCGGACCTGCTGCTGCGCTTCTACGACCGCACCGGCGGCGAGATTCTCGTCGACGGCACCCCCATAGAGGAAATCCCCCTGCGGGAACTGAGGCAGAGGGTGGGCATCGTGTCGCAGGAGACGGTACTGTTCAACGACACCATCCGCGGCAACATCGCCTTCGGCAGCCCCGACGCCACGGACGAAGAGATAGAGCAGGCCGCCCGCATGGCGGGGGCGCACGACTTCATCCTTGCGCAACCCGAAGGATACCAGACCAATATCGGCGACGGCGGCAGCCTGCTGAGTGGCGGCCAGCGGCAACGCCTGAGCATCGCCCGCACCCTGCTGCGGAACCCCGACATTGTCATCTTCGACGAGGCCACCAGCGCCCTCGACACCGAGTCGGAACGCCTGGTGCAGCAGTCGCTGGAGAGCCTCCTGAAGGGCCGCACGGCCCTGGTCATCGCCCACCGCCTCTCGACCATCCGCAACGCCGACAACATCGTGGTGCTGGAACAGGGCCGCATCGTCGAGCAGGGCACCCACGACACCCTCATGCGCCTCGGCGGCCGCTACCGCCAGCTGGTAGAACTGCAAACCATCAGCCGTGAATAGGATAGCATCATACATTCTTCTTCTCCTGCTACTGCTCATAGGCCAGCGGGGGGAGGCGCAGGGGAGGCTGCAGATGGAACGCTATTATGTGGCGGGACACCAGGTGGGGTACCTGCAGTGGAACGCGCTGCCGGGGACGACACAATACACCCTCTACCGCCACCTGCCCAACGAGACGGGCTACAGGGCCTGCGCCGTGGTGGCCGACACACAATACTACGACACGCTGCACCGCGTGGTGTGCGGCGACACGGTGGGCTACTACGTGACGGCAGAGACTCTGAGGTCTGACACCGTAGGACTCTACTATGAGGACAACCTGCCTACGGCCCCCTGCCACCTGCGCGTGGCCGAGGTGTGGGACAGCACCACGGAGCATATCCTCCTGAGCTGGTACGCCAGCCCCGACACTGACGTGATGGGCTACTATATCTGCCAGGGCAACCCGTGCCGCGACTTCGACACGGTGTGGGGACGCACCAACACCTCGTACCACTGCGACACGGCGGTGGACGCCCACGAGGAGCACTCGTTCCGCATCCTGGCCTTCGACAGCTGCTTCCAGGCCAGCCCCCTGACACCCTACTACCACAACCCCGTGCTGCACCTCTCGGCAAAGCCCTGCGCCAGGAAGGTCCACGCCCAATGGAACCGCTACATCAATATGCCCGACAGCGTGGCAACATATATATTATGGTATCGCCTAGTGGGTAGGGACAGCACCACGCTGCACCACCAAGGCTTCGCGGCGGCGACATGCCCCTTCAGCTACGACCTGGATGTGCCAGACCTCGACATCGTGGCGGTGGAGGCACGGATGAGCGCCATCGGCCACGGCGACAGCCTCGGGGCCAGCAGCTGCTGGGAGCGGCTGGTGTTCGACCAGGGCGACACGGCAGAGTATGTGCGCATCGCCTCGGCGGTGTACGACGAGACGCTGCCCGCCGTGCACCTCACTTTCGACGTCGACAGCACCTTCGCCGGCAGGGAATACCGCCTGCTGCGCGCCTCGGCAAAAGACACGGCGTTCAGCACCGTGGCGGTGTTGCGCAATACAGACCCCTACAGCGACCCCGACATCAACCGCACGGTGCCGCACTACACCTACCGCCTGGAGGTCCCCGACCTCTGCGGCCAGCGCGTCACGGTGTCGGACACCGTGGGCGTCGACCTGCCGCCGGTGGGCGACATCACGGCCTACTTCCCCAACATCATCCGGCCCGAAGACCCCGACAACGGACGCTTCTGCCCCTACTACCTCTCGCCCCTGGCGGCGGGCTACAGCCTCGACATCTACAACCGGTGGGGCCTGCGGCTGTGGCACACCGAGAGCCTCGGCGACTGCTGGGACGGCACCCGCGACGGAGAGGCCGTGCCGCAGGGGACCTACGTGTTCCGCGCCCATGTGCGCCACGCCGACGGGACAGACAAGACATATACAGGAAACATAACCGTCATCAGATGAAAATAGGACTCTATACACGCTACCTCTCACCCACGTTCCGCGACGAGCTGCAGGAACTGGCCGCGGCGCTGCGGCGCCGCGAGGTGACCACCGTGGAGGTGGACGGCAGCCTCGGGGAGGAAGAGCTCGACTTCCTCTTCTCCATCGGCGGCGACGGCACCCTGCTGAGTGCCGTGCACCTCCTGGCCGGAAGGGCCATCCCCGTGGTGGGCATCAACTTCGGCCACCTCGGATTCCTCACCACCACAGGCCGCGACGACTTCGACCAGCTGGCCGACGACCTCCTGGCAGGCCGCTACACCGTGGAACCCCGCACCCTGCTGCATGTGGAGGTGAAGGGGGCGCCAGCCCTCACCTCGTCGGCACTGAACGAGGTGTCGCTGCACAGGATTGACGACACCAACCTGCTGCGGACAGACCTCTATGTGGGGGACGACTTCGTGGCCTCGTACGACGGCGACGGCCTCCTCGTGGCGACGCCCACGGGCTCGACGGCCTACTCGCTGAGTTGCGGGGGACCCATCCTGACACCCGACTGCGGGTGCTTCGTGGTGACACCCATCGCGGTGCACAACCTGTCGCTGCGCCCCATCATCGTGCCCGACAGCGCGACACTGCGCCTCGTCACGGCGCCGGGGAGCAATGTGAACCTGGGCACCGACTCGCGCCACCACACCCTGACGGGCGGCAGCGAGATCGTCCTCACGCGCGAACCCTTCACCGTGCGCCTCGTGCGCCTGCGCGACCAGAGCTTCTTCAGCGCCATCCAGCAGAAACTCAACTGGGGCGGGGTTTCGCGGTAGGGAATTTTAATAGTGCTCGGCGATGGCGGTGAGGAGGGCGAGGACTTCGGGGAGGGTGGTGGCGGTGACGAGGGGGAGACGGAACCGCTTGAAGTCGAAGAGGCCCTTGAAGTAGCCGCCGTAGTGCTTGCGCATCTCGAAGAGGGCGGTGCGCTCGCCTTTGAATTCGACCTCGGCCAGGAGGTGGCGGCGACAGACCTCGACGCGCTCGGCGACGGTGACGGGACGTTCCTCCTCGCCACGCAGGAGCCGCTGCGTCTGCTCGAAAATCCAGGGGTTGCCGATGGCACCGCGGCCGATGAGGATGCCGTCGACACCATAGCGGCGGCGGGCCTCGACGGCCTGGCGGGGCGTGACGATGTCGCCGTTGCCGAAGACGGGGATGTGCATGCGGGGGTTGTTCTTCACCTCGCCGATGAGGGACCAGTCGGCCTGGCCCTGGTACATCTGGGTCTTGGTGCGGCCGTGGATGCTGATGGCGGCGATGCCGAGGTCCTGGAGCCGCTCGGCGAGGTCGACGATGGGGCGGTCGGTGGCGTCGTAGCCGAGGCGGGTCTTGACGGTGACGGGGAGCGTGGCGCGGCGCACGATGGCACCGGTGACGCGCAGCATCTTGGGGATGTCGCGGAGGATGCCGCTGCCGGCGCCCTTGCCTGCGACCTTGCGCACAGGGCATCCCCAGTTGATGTCGATGAAGTCGGGCTGGCGGGCCTCGACAACCTCGAGGCACTGGAGCAACTCGTCCTCGTCGGCGCCGAAAATCTGGATGCCAATGGGGTGCTGGGCGGGAGAAAAGACCATCTTGCGGAGACTTTTTTCCGCGTCGCGGTTGAGGGCCTCGGAGGCGATGAACTCGGTGATTAGCAGGTCGGCACCGAAGGACTTGCAGAGTTCGCGGAAGGGGTGGCCGGTGACATCGTCCATCGGCGAAAGGCCAAGGACACAATATTTTCCATCGAAGAGCGTTTCCATATACAAAACGCAAAGATACACAAAAAATGAGAAACAGACAGATTGTGACAGAATATTGGGAGTACGACTCCCTGGAGGAGCTGCCCCGCGAAGGGCGGGCGCTTGTGGAGGCCGCCATCGCCGCCACGGCGACGGCCTACGCGCCCTATTCGGGTTTCCATGTGGGGGCCGCGGTGCTGCTGGCCGACGGCACGGTGGTGACGGGCAGCAACCAGGAGAACGCCGCCTACCCGTCGGGGCTGTGCGCGGAGCGCACGGCCCTGTTCAGCGCCTCGGCACAGAAACCGGAGCAGGCCGTAGTGGCCCTGGCCGTGGCGGGGAAGGACAGAGAGGGGCGGCTGGCGGAGGCATCGCCCTGCGGCGCCTGCCGCCAGGTGCTGGCGGAATACGAGACGCGGTACGGCAACACGGTGACGGTATACACCCTGCTGGAAGGAGGCCGAATTCGGCGACTGGAGGGGGTGAAAAGCCTGCTTCCGTTCCTCTTCGGGGCCGACTTGGAACGTCAGGCGTGAAAAAATAAACCACTGGACAACAGAGAGATGCCATTGGGGGACATTCTTTTTAGCGAAAAAAAGTCCCCTATTCGGAAATTTCTTTGTACTTTTGCACGCTAATTCAGAGCAATAATACAAGGAAATAATAAACAATAAATAACAAATTATGGGAGCTATAGGAACCATTAGAAAACACTCGTGGATAGCCGTCGTCATCGTGGGCGTGGCTATCGTTGCCTTTATCATCGGTGACCTTACCAAGAACAACAACCAGATGCCCGACCTCGGACGCATCGGCAACAGCACTATCACCTACCAGCACTTCAACAACCTGGTGGAAGAGCAGGAGGATGGCTACAAGCGCCAGTACAACCTGAGCCAGGTGCCTGCGGAGATGCAGACAAGAATCAGGGAGAGCGTGTGGCAGCAGCTGGTGGGCGAGACCCTGACGGACGCCGAGTTTGCCAAGATGGGCCTCACCGTGAGCCCTGCCGAGGTGAACGACATGTACCAGGGCACCTTCATCCATCCCGAACTGCGCCAGTACTTCACCAACCCGCAGACCGGCGAGTATGACCTGAGGACCGTCGAGTACTATATCACCAACATTGAGACCCTCGACACCGCCACGCGCCTGCAGTGGGCACAGATGGAGAAGTCGGTGAAGAAGAGCCGTTGCCAGCAGAAGTACTCCTCGCTCATCGCCGGAGGCTTCTACATGCCCAAGACCCTCGCCGGCCAGATTGCCCAGCTGAGCAACACGGTGACCAACGCCAACATCGTGAGCCTGCCCTACCAGACCGTTGCCGAAGAGGAGGTTGCGCTGACCGACGCCGACTACGAGAAATACTACAAGGCCCACAAGAACGAATACCGCGTCCGCGAAGAGCAGCGCGAGATTGAGTTCATCCTCTACCCCATCATGCCGACCCAGAAGGACCTGGCCGACATCCAGGCCGACGTGGAGAAGGTGTGGGGCGAGTTCCAGGAGCAGGACCCCGATGAGCTGGTGTTCTTCGTGAATGCCGAGTCGGACCGCAGCTATGACTCCTCCTACCGCCGCGCCGACGAGTTCGCCTCGCCGATGGATTCCGCCATCCGCAACGCCGCCGAGGGCAGCTTCATCAGCCCCCGCATGGTGGGCAATGAGTGGCAGATGGCCAAGGTGCTAAAGATTGAGAACCGTCCCGACAGCATGCGCGCCAGCACCATCTACATCTTCAACGAGCGCGTGGGCGGCACCATCACCCGCGGCGACGAGCAGGCCAAACAGCTGGCCGACAGCGTCAAGAACCTCGTGACCAGCGGCGCCATGAGCTTCGAAGAGGCCGTGAACCAGTTCTCGGACGACCCCCAGAAGGCCAACAACAAGGGCGACATGGACTGGCAGCTCGACGGCAGCTTCGGCTTCCTGAACGAAAAGATGATTGAGAGTCCCGAGGGCAGCGTCTTCGTGATGCAGCACCCCAGCGAGGTGGGCTATTTCGTGGTGAAGGTGACCGGCAAGACCACACCGCACCGCAAATACCGCGTGGCCACCATCACGCGCAACATCAACGCCTCGGAGACCACCACACGCAATATCTACAACGAGGCCAACCGTTTCGCCGGCAACAACCGCACCCTGAGCGCCATGACCAGCGCCGCCCAGGCCGAGAACCTGCAGGTGCGCAGCGCCCTGGTCTATGCCATGTCGCAGAACCTGAGCCGCATCAACAACGCCCGCAGCATCGTCCAGTGGGCCTTCAACGAGAAGACCGAGACGGGTGCCGTGGCCGACCAGATTTTCGAGGTGGAAGACTACTACATCGTCGCCGCCCTGAAGGATGTCTACAAGGTGGGCTACAAGACCCTTGAACAGGCACGTCCCGAAATGGAGAACATGGTGCGCATAGAGAAGAAGGCCGAAATCCTCAAGGAGCGCGCCAACGAGGCCAAGAAAGACTGCACCGAGCTGGCCGTCATCGCCGGCAAGGTGGGTTCGACGGTGGACACCCTCGACAGTGTGGCCTTCAACGACTACTTCCTCGGCAAGTTCGGCATGGAGCCCAAGGTCCAGGCCGCCATCGCCGCCACCACGGGCAACGACATCGTGGGTCCCCTGCAGGGTGCCAACGGTGTGTACCTGATGCAGGTGACCGGCAAGGCCGACAACCCCAAGGCCGTCGATGCCGAGTCGATCCGCAGCCAGTACCAGATGACCTACCGCCAAAAAGTGGGCGGCGTGCTGGTGGTGCTGATGGACAACACCAAGATTGTCGACCAACGCAATAAGTTCTTCTAATGGAGGAATCCCTCTGGTCGAGAATGAAAGAAAAAGGCGCAGCCATGCGGCTGCGCCTTTTTAGCAAGTGGCAGACCTTCCGCGAGAAGATGCGCCACAAGCGCCGTATCGTGGTGCTCGACACAGAGACCTTCAAAGAGCATTTCTCATTGGAGCTGTCGGCCTCCAACGTCTTCGTGACGGTGGGCGTGAGTGCCATCCTCCTCGTGGCCCTCACCGTCGTGCTGGTCATATTCACCCCCCTGCGCGAGATTGTGCCCGGCTACGTGAACCCCGAGATGGTGGAACAGACCTACCGCAACGCGCAGGCCATCGACTCGCTGGAGCATCTCGTCGACGCCCAGGAGAGGATGATTGCTAACATACAGGACGTCATCGACGGCAAAGACCTCGCCACCTTCGACACCGCCACGGAAGACAGCACCGCCGACGAGGAGATAAACTATACCCATTCGCGCGCCGACCGCGAGCTGCGGCACGAGATAGAACAAAGGCGCTCGCGACACTGACCCCCTGCCACCATGAAAAGAATCGCCATCCTGGGCTCGACGGGTTCCATCGGCACCCAGGCCCTCAACGTCATCCGCCGCCACAGAGACCTGTTTGCGGTCGAGGTGCTCTGCGCCGGCAGCAATGCCGACCTGCTGATAGAACAGGCGCTGGAATTCGGCCCCAACGCCGTGGCCCTGGCCGACGACAGCCAGTACGAGCGGGTGAAAGAGGCGCTGTGGCCCGAAGGCATCAAGGTCTTCGCGGGCGAGAGTTCCATCGCCGACCTCATGGAGATGGAGAGCATCGACCTGGTGCTGGCCTCCATCGTGGGCTTTGCCGGCCTGCGCCCCACGCTGCGTGCCATCGAGCACCACAAGCCCATCGCCCTGGCCAACAAGGAGACGATGGTGGTGGCGGGCAGCATCGTCACCGCGGCGGCATTGCGCAACCATGTACCCATCCTGCCCGTGGACTCGGAGCATTCCGCCATCTTCCAGTCGCTGGTGGGCGAGAACGCCCTCTGGGAGGACGAAAAAGGCATGCGCCACACATCGGTCGACAAGATTCTCCTGACAGCCTCGGGCGGCCCCTTCCGGGGCCGCACACGGGCCGAGCTGGAGGGGGTGACCCTGGAGCAGACCCTGAAGCATCCCAACTGGAGCATGGGGCGCAAGGTGACCATCGACTCGGCCACGCTGATGAACAAGGGGTTGGAGGTGATAGAGGCGCGGTGGCTCTTCGACGTCCCCGCCGAGAGGATTGAGGTGCTGGTGCATCCGCAGTCGGTGGTGCACTCGATGGTGCAGTACATCGACGGCAGCATCAAGGCCCAGCTGGGGGTTCCCACGATGGAGACGCCCATCCAGTATGCCTTCAGCTTCCCTGAGCGCATCGAGAGTCACCTGCCGCGACTGGACTTCGCGCAGTATCCGAGCCTCACCTTCGAGAAGCCCGACACCGAGACATTCCGCTGCCTGGCATTGGCCTACGAGGCCATCCGCCGCGGGGGCAACATGCCCTGCGTGATGAATGCCGCCAACGAGGTGGCGGTGCAGATGTTCATCGAAGGCAAGATAGGCTTTCTGCAGATAGCAGAACAAGTCGAGCGCCAGATGCAGCAGGCTCCGTTCCTGCCGAATCCGACGCTCGACGACCTCTTCAGCACCGATGCTGAAGTCAGGAGGGTCAACTAATCCTTTTGAGGTAATCTTTAATTCTTTCCAGTAGAGAGGAGAGAATCTTCTCGAAAGAAAGCCTCCCCTTCAAAGAGGCAATACCATATTTTTCGACATATCGGCCTATCGAGGCGTTTAGGAACATGGATGGCAACACCTCGACACCCTCCATATTCAGGGTTACCGTCTCCCCGTTGGGAATGCACTTCTCCATTACGTCAAATACATACCCTCCCGCTTGGGGGTAGTCATTGTCTTTGAGTATATCCTTTATTATAATCTTGCACATAATATTGTTGCTTCTATAGGAAATCAAATCCTTCGAGGACTTCTTCTTCCTCAAAATGACTTAAAGACAGGTCGTAGTACAACAATGTCCCTTGGAAATAAAAAGGAGTTTGTACTACTTTTATTTTGTCGCGGTTTGCAAGTAAAATCCCCCACCCACTGAATATCCTCAAGTAATCTTCAGCTGTGCAGGCATCCTTGATATTGCCCAGCCCCATACCTCCATTGTATGATTTGCTCTGTGTCGTGAACTTGTATTCTAGGGCTTGCAAGAGCGCGTCACTGTCGGTTAAATTCGGTATGGACTGACGTATAGATTCAGGAATGCCGATACCGCAATCGCACACAGCCACCGATAATCTTTCATTCGACTCGTCGTACTTCATCATTGACCAGGCATTGTTGGTTGACCTCGAATGGTCAAAGATGTTGTAATATGCCTCTGTTACGCTCCCTCCGACAGCACTGAGGTCCTTGTTGTGAAAGAATACCCTCTTGAGATAATCTTGCACCCTTTTGGGGTGAACGTCTTTTTCAGATTCATTTACACGCCATAATCCCAATATCCGCTCATCTTCGGCAGTGGTGAATGTTGGTGAGTTCTCCGAGAAATAATCCTTGAAGTGCAAATTATCGTAGATGAAAGAGCCAATGGTATTCTTGTCGATATACACCCTTGCACCTTCCTTCTTCAGAGCATCTATTAGATACGCAAGCGTGACAAGATGAACAGGCATGATTCTCTCCTTGGCGATGTCGTCACTAATGCATATCTGTCACTCGGACACTTGCTTTCGCTTAGAGAAAGTGTCGCATACGATACTGAACCACTTTCCTTTATTCAGAGTGTCAAAACGGATGACCTGCATGGGGGCGTAATATCATTATCCGACGTTGCAGCCGGGGGTGACGAGTTGGCTGGGGGTGACGAGGACAAGGCGGCCGTCTTTGTCTTCGGCGCTGAGGATCATGCCTTGGCTCTCGACTCCTTTGAGCTTGCGGGGGGCGAAGTTGGCGATGAAGCAGACCTGCATGCCCACGAGGGCCTGCGGGTCGGGGTAGTACTTGGCGACACCGCTGACGATGGTGCGGGTGCCCATGCCGTCCTCAATCTTGAACTGGAGGAGCTTGTCGGCCTTGGGGACCTTGGAGCATTCCAGCACGGTACCCACGCGGATGTCCACCTTGCCGAAGTCGTCGAAAGCCACCGTGGGCTTCACCGCGGCGGGCTGCCAGGCGTTGAGGGCGTTCTGCTCCTTGGTGGCCTGGAGACGGTCGACCTGTGCCTGGATGGCCTCGTCGGGAATCTGCTCGAAGAGCAGTTCGGGGGTGCCGATGGTGTGGCCTTCCATGAGGAGGTCGGCGCGGCCGGCGTCCTGCCAGCCCTTGGCGGGCAGGTTGAGCATGGCGTGGAGCTTGTCGGCCGTAAAGGGCAGGAAGGGGGCGCAGAGGATGGCCAAGTTGGCGCAGATCTGCAGCGAGAGGTTCATCACCGTGGCGGTGCGCCCGGGGTCGGTCTTGACGAGTTTCCAAGGCTCGGTATCGGTGAGGTACTTGTTGCCGAGGCGGGCGAGGTTCATCATCTCGGCGAGGGCTTCGCGGAAGCGGTAGAGCTCGATGCTGCGGCCCACGCGCTCAGGGAAGGTAGCCATCTCGCGGACGAGCTCCTGCTCGGCTTCGCCGAGAGGCCCGCAGGCGGGCACGCGGCCGCCGTAGAACTTGTGCGTCAGCACGAGGGTGCGGTTGACGAAATTGCCGAGGATGGCGACGAGTTCGGAGTTGTTCTTGAGCTGGAAATCCTTCCAGGTGAAGTCATTGTCCTTGGTCTCAGGGGCGTTGGAGCAGAGGGTGTAGCGCAGCACATCCTGCTTGCCGGGGAAGTCCTTCAGGTACTCATGCAGCCAGACGGCCCAGTTGCGCGAGGTGGAAATCTTGTCGCCCTCGAGGTTGAGGAACTCGTTGGCGGGGACATTCTGCGGGAGGATATAGCTGCCCTCGGCCTTGAGCATGGAGGGGAAGATGATGCAGTGGAAGACGATGTTGTCCTTGCCGATGAAGTGGACGAGCTTGGTGTTGTCGTTCTTCCACCACTGCTCCCATTCGTCGCCCTTCAGCTGCTTGGTGAAGGAGATATAGCCGATGGGAGCGTCGAACCAGACATAGAGCACCTTGCCGTCGGTGCCTTCGAGGGGCACCTTGACACCCCAGTCGAGGTCGCGCGTGACGGCGCGGGGCTGGAGGCCGGCGTCGATCCACGACTTGCACTGGCCGTAGACGTTGGTCTTCCAGTCGCCCTTGTGCTCCTCGAGAATCCACTGGCGGAGCCAAGGCTCGTCCTTGTCGAGGGGGAGGTACCAGTGCTTGGTCTCTCGCATGACGGGCGGGTTGCCGCTGAGGGCACTCTTGGGATTGATGAGGTCGGTGGCGTTGAGGCTGGTGCCGCAGGCTTCGCACTGGTCGCCGTAGGCGTGCTCGTTGCCGCAGTGGGGGCAGGTGCCGGTGATGTAGCGGTCGGCGAGGAACTGGTGGGCCTCCTCGTCGTAGTACTGCATGGAGGTCTTCTCGATGAACTTGCCCTCGTTGTAGAGCTTCTCGAAGAAGGCCGCGGCGGTCTTGTGGTGCTCGGGCGACGAGGTGCGGGAGTAGATGTCGAAGGAGATGCCCAGCTCGGCGAAGGAATCCTTGATAATCTTGTGGTAGCGGTCGACGATGTCCTGGGGGGTGACACCCTCCTTGCGGGCCTTGATGGTGATGGGCACGCCGTGCTCGTCGCTGCCGCCAATGAAGAGCACCTTCTCGCCCTGGGCGCGGAGGTAGCGGGCATAGATGTCGGCGGGGACATAGACACCGGCGAGGTGGCCGATGTGCACAGGGCCGTTGGCATAGGGGAGTGCCGAGGTGATGGTATAGCGCTTGAAGCGGCTGTCTTTATCGGTGTAAGTCATGGGAATTGAGAGTTGAGACTTGAAAATTGGGAATTGGGAGGTCTATCTGTAGGTGATGGTGTAGTTTTCGGAGCCTAT
>Ga0310696_10003865_pt1 | contig 18532 bp, 30 predicted proteins | sample AusTroGonzalo_MG_4_FD_203885 | JGI IMG/M metagenome (GOLD analysis project Ga0310696, IMG submission 203885) | Bovine rumen microbial communities from tropical cattle in Woodstock, Queensland, Australia - Gonzalo_02 (v2) (version 2) | ecosystem: Host-associated > Mammals > Digestive system >...
CAGCGCGAGCATACCGACCCCGACGAGTTCCGCCGCAGTGTGCTGGAAGAACTCCGTAAGGCCCTCGGCATGAAAGAACTGCCGGTGCATATGGAGTGCTTCGACAATTCCAATATCCAGGGGACCAACCCCGTGGCCAGCTGCGTGGTGTTCCGTGGCGGGGTGCCGTCCAAGAAAGATTATCGTAAGTTCAAGATAAAGACGGTGGTGGGAGCCAACGACTACGCTTCCATGAAGGAGGTCGTGAACCGTCGCTATTCCCGTATGCTCTCCGAAGCTCCGGATGATCTTCCGCAACTTATAGTGATAGATGGCGGCAAGGGGCAGCTGGAGTTCGCCTGGCAGGCCCTGTGCGAGCTCGGGCTGAACGACAAGCTTACCGTCGTAGGTCTTGCCAAGAGGCTGGAAGAGGTCATCCGTGTCGGAGATCCATATCCGCTTTTCATCGACCGGAATTCCCAGGCCCTGAAGCTGTTGCAGCACATACGCGACGAAGCCCACCGCTTTGGTATCACCTTCCACCGCAGCCTGCGCAGCAAGGCTGCCATACAATCGGCTCTGTCGTCGATAAAGGGTGTGGGCAAGGCCACCGAAGAGCGTCTGCTGATGCATTACGGCTCGGTGGCGCGCATTGCTGCTGCAAATCCCGAAGATTTGTCTAACTTTGTGGGCCCTAAACTGGCAGAAAGGATATTAAAAGAACTGAACAATGAGCGAAAAGACATCGACTAAACTATTCAATTACTTCATTTTCTTCGGCATGCTGGTCTGCGTGCTGATCGCAAGCATCATCAACATCCGCAACAACCCTTCAGATACCGCCCTGCAGATAGTGGTGGCCTTCGGCGCCATGTTCGGAGTTACCAGTACCATACTCGCGGCGCAGGGGAATATAATGAACTTCGTAGTGGGACTGCTCGGGGCGGTCATCGAGACCTACGTCCTCTGGAAGAACGGGGTCACCTCGATGTTCCTCCTCTATCTCTTCTACTTCATCCCTATGGACTTCGTGGGATTCTTCCAGTGGCGCAAGCGCGATGCGAGCGTGCACAAGGCCGTGAAGGCCCAGCGTATGGACGGTCGCAAGTGGCTCTACGTGGCCCTGGGCTACGTCGCCGTGGCTGCGGTAGCGTTCGGCATATCCTACTTCGCCGGGCAGCACAACCTCGGCTCCGGAGTCCCTGCCAAGCTGGTTATGGACGCCCTCACCACGGCCGCTTACGTGATGGCCATAATAATGATGACCTTCGCCTATATGGAGCAGTGGTACATCTGGACTTTGGTGAACCTCTCTTCCATAGTGCTGTGGTCGGTGAATCTTGCCACCACTCCTGATTCGGCATATACAGTCGTGATGCTCATCAAATACGTCTTCTACTTGCTCAACGGACTGAATGCGATACGTATCTGGCTGAGGCTCAGCAGGAAAGAGGAGGTTTTGGAAAATTAAGAATATTTAGTAACTTTGCAACGCTAAAGACGAATGTACTAATAAATAAACTTAATATTCAAATTATGAACTACGAAGAAATCGTAAAGAAAGTGAAGGCCATCATCGTCGACAAGCTTGGCGTGGAGCCTTCCGAGGTTACCGAGACTGCAAACTTCACCAATGACCTTGGTGCAGACTCCCTTGATACCGTTGAACTTCTTATGGAGTTCGAGAAAGAGTTTGGTGTTAAGATTCCCGATGAGGAGACCAGCACCATCGCTACCGTTGCCGATGCTATCGCAAAGGTTGCCGAGAAACTTGGTGTGTCCGAGTAATCTCGTTGGTTTAGACAGAAATTCCCTAACCGGCCGCCTCCGCGACCGGTTTTTTTTGTGCCCGGCAGGAGGAAGGAGTTAGCACAAAAAAAACCGGCCCGGTGGGTCGGTTTCGGGGGTTGGGAGGAGAAGGCTAGAGGAGGGTGCTGAGCACTGCGTCCATGCCTTCGCCGCGGAGGGCGTCGCCGCGTTTGACGATCGTGCCGTCGGGGCCGAAGAGGATCAGGTGAGGGATTCCCTCGATGCCGTATATCTCAGTAGGAGTCTTCTGGGCATTCACGATCTGGTTCCACACCACGCCATGCTCTTCAGCGGCTTTGGCAGTGTCTTCGGGCTTGTCCCAAACTGCTACGCTGAGCACATCGAACTTATCCCCTTTATACTTGTTCCAGGCTGCCTTGATGTAGGGAATCTCCCTCTTGCAGGGGCCGCACCAGCTTGCCCAGAAATCCACCAGGATATATTTGCCTTTGCCTACGTAGTCGGAGAGCTTTGCCACGCTGCCGTCGGGCTGCACGGCTTCGAAATCGGTGAACATGGCACCTTCCTGGGTGCTGATCACCATGGAAGTCTTGGTCTGTTCTGCGGGGGCTGCCTCGGCTGCCTTGGCGGAGCTCTTCTTGCCTCCGCAGGCAACTAATGCCACGAGGGCGACGGCTACCAGGATCAGGTTCTTTTTCATATGGGAGGGGTTATTCGTTAGGAATCGAGTAGGTGAAACTGAACTTGGGCCTCATCTCAGGATCTGCCGCGGTGGGGCCGTAGAGCTTGCAATAGTAGTAGCGGTCGCGGTCCAGGTTGGCCTGGGTCTTGGACGTGGTGGAGGAACTGCCGTACATCTGCGCCATCATGGAGTAGTTGTAGTAGTTGGAATAGTAGTTCCCGTAACCGTAGCCATATCCGCCGTAGCCGTACATATTGCTCATCATGCTCTGGTAAGCCAGGTAGTTGTAGTATTCGCTGGCCTCGGCATTACCGGAGGTGGTAGTGGTTATGACGTCGTTGTGCTGCACCAGCATCCAGATATCGTAGCTGCCGGCCGCAAGCTGCTCGTTGTCGTCGTCCAGGCCGATAAGCCTCTGCAGATGGTAGGTGAAGTCCGGCGAATAGGTCATCTGGGCGCGGTGGATGTTGCCCTGGTCCTCATTGGTATCGGAAGCGTCGGTAAGGCCCATGTATGTAAAGGTCGTGTCCGAAGTCTTGATACGGCAGGTAGGGTTCAGTATCTGGGGCACCTTGTGCATCTGCTCGAAATTGTCGTCGGAGGGCAGATAATGCATGGTAAGGGTAGCACGGTTGATGACAGCCTTTTTGGGGTCGTGGCCGTTGGCTACGATTGCGTCGATGGCCTTCTGGCGGAGCATCTTCGCGGAGAAGCAGGGCTTGACGCCGCCGCCACCTTCGACATAGATAAAATCCCCTGCATCACCAACATGGGCGGCGGAGGCATCTCCAGTGATATTCGCGCAGTACTGGGGGAAGTTTCCGGTGCCGGATTTGGTGAAGAGGGAATCGAGGTCGTAAAAACCGGTTGCGGAGAAATAGAAGTAGAAGGAAGTATCCTTCTGCACATCCTTGCCGTCCTTCTTCCAGGTGGAGTTGAACTTAAGTTCGGCCGCGCTTCCGGAGATGTAGCCATAGTCGCTGTCGTACTGGAGCTGAAGCTGGAAGATATTGAAGCGACCGCCGCGCCCGACAGGCTTTCCGGTGGTGATGTAGATGCCGGGGAAGCGCTTGGTGTAGCGGTTGATGTCCTGGAGGTCCTCCTTGGTGATGCTGAAGAACTTCTCGCCGAATTCCTTGGTGAAGTTGAAACTGAGCGAGTCCCCGGGGCCGATCACCGGTACGGTGGTGGTGATGATGCCGCTCGAATGGGCGGGCTCGGATTTGCAGTAGGTGAGGTAGTTCGTGTCCAACTGCTCGGTGAGCTCATGAACGAATACGCTCTGGAGGATGTTGGACTGGTCGAGGTCGCATACGGAGCTGGAATCGGCGACGGCCGAGAAATGGAACTGCTTGAATACGGGGTTCGTGCCGAAGTCGAGCTCGTCCACGAAGAGGGGAATCAGGGTGATGCAGCTGCTGCGGGTGCTGAGGCCGTATTCCTCGTCGTTGCGTATGGCTCCTATGGTGATGTTGGTGGATGAATACGCCGACAGGCTGTCCGACAATTTCATGCTTACGGGCACCTCCATGGCGGCGGGGGAGACCACCTTATAAATATGGTTGGCGGGGAGCAAGTTCCCGCCAAGGTCATAGTTCTCTTTCACACAGCCGACGCAAAGTGCCAGTGCGGCTGCGGCGGCTAAAAACCATCTGGATTTCATCTTTTACAACTTGTCATAAAGGGCATCGTAATCGTCGATATAGCTGCCGTCCTCGAAACTGCCCTCTTTGAAGGGAAGCACCGGAACCTTCAGGCCCTTGCAGTATTTCACCAGCTTGGGGTCGAGGTCGGGGGAACCGAGGATGATACCGTCCGAGTACTTGGCTGCCGTTTCAGCAAGTTTTATGCCATCGGGCTGCTCGCAGATCGGAAGGTCCTCTGCCTTGATGCTGCCGGTCGCAGCCTTGGCGGCAAAGTCCGCGGCAAAGCTTGCCGAAGGCAGGTCGTCGTACAGCGACAGGACCACTTTGCTGGACGAGAAGATGGGATCGTCCTTGTAGACTTGCTTGAGATATGCGGGCAGCAGGTGGGTTATCCATCCGTGGCAGTGGATGATGTCCGGGGCCCAACGGAGTTTCTTGACGGTTTCCAGAACACCCTTCGCGAAGAAGATCGCGCGCTCGTCGTTATCGGAGAAAAATCGGCCGTCGGCATCGGCATAGACTGCCTTGCGGCGGAAATAGTCTTCGTTGTCGATAAAGTACACCTGCATGCGGGCGGCAGGGATGGATGCGACCTTGATTACCAGGGGACGGTCCACGTCACCGATGATTATGTTGATACCCGATAGGCGTATTACCTCGTGAAGCTGATTCTTCCTCTCGTTGATGCAACCGAACCGGGGCATGAAAGAACGGATTTCCTTTTTCCGCTCCTGGATACCTTGCGGGAGGAATCTCCCGATCCGGGCGATTTCGCTATCCGGGAGATAGGGGAAAATCTCCGAATTTACGAACAGGACTTTTTTGAAAATTTCAGCCATCTAATGCAATTATCGATTTTAACAAAGGTACGAATTTTTTTTTGAAATATTGATTATTCATTATCTTTGGGACAATTTCCGAAGTTATGCCTAAGGGAGAAAAGAAAAAGATGAAAAGGCGTCTGACCGGGGCGTACGTGTCTTCGGTTATCAGCATCAGCCTGGTCCTGCTGCTGATCGGAGTCGCCGCCGCCCTGATCCTGAATGCCGGCAGGGTGAGCAATTATTTCAAGGAGAATATCCAGATTTCGCTGCTCTGCGGCGCCCCGGTAACGGAGACGCAGGCGGCTTCTTGCGCCGCGCGCATCGATTCTCTCCCCTTCGTCCGCAGCACGGAAATGATAGGCAAGGCCCAGGGCGAAAAGGAACTCAAGGAGATGCTGGGAGAGGACTTCCTCTCCGTCTTCGAAACCGCCCCTATCCCCATCTCCATAAATGTGGGGCTCAAGGCGGATTATGTGCATGCGGACAGCCTCGCCCGCATCATCCCCATCCTGCAGGCCATGCCCGAAATCGAAGAGGTGGAGAGCCGCCAGTCGCTGGTGGAGGATCTGACCCGCAACCTGTCGGGCATCTCCCTGGTACTGGGCTTCTTCATAGCCCTGCTGCTGTTCATTTCCTTCATACTCATAGGAAATACGGTCCGGCTGAGCCTCTTCGCCCGGCGCTTCACCATACATACGATGCGTCTGGTGGGCGCTACCCGCGCCTTCATCCGCAGGCCCTTCGTGCGCGCTGCGGTGGTGCAGGGGCTGGTATCCGGCCTGCTCAGCTGCGCTGCCCTCGCCGGCGGCCTGCTGCTGATGCGCCGTTCCTTCCCCCAGATCTATGCAGTGTTCTCCACGTCCGTGCTGGTGGCAGTCGCCGCCACCGTGATCGTGTGCGGAGTGCTTATCTGCGTGATCGCAACTTATTTTACGGTTAACAAACTCGCCCTCGCTGGCGAAGATTCCTTGTACTATTAGAAAATGGACAATAAACCGGCAATCGACCCTAAAGGTCTGAAAATACTTATCGCGGGTGTCGTGGTAATGATCGCAGGCTTCATCCTCATGATGGGCGGCGGCTCCGACGATCCCAACATATTCAACTACGAAATGTTCAACTTCCGCCGCATGGTGGCCGCTCCTATCGTGATTGTCAGCGGCATCATAGTGGTGATAATAGCCATAATGAAGAAGAAGTGATGGAGTGGTTTGAAGCATTGATACTCGGCCTTCTGCAGGGCCTTACGGAATTCCTGCCGGTGAGCAGCAGCGGACATCTGGCCATAGGCCGTGACCTGTTGGGCATAGAGGCCTCCGGCGACCTTGTTTTCGAGGTTACGGTACATGCCGCCACCGTGCTCAGCACCATAGTGGTGTTCCGTAAGGAGATACTCAAGCTCCTCCGCGGTTTCTTCCGCTTCCGCATGAACGACGAGACCGACTATATCCTGAAGATACTCTTCTCCATGATCCCCGTGTTCGTGGTGGGCATGTTTTTCAAGGATCAGGTCGAGGCCCTTTTCACCTCGATGGTGGTGGTGGGCGTTGCGCTGATAGTCACCGCCCTGCTGCTGTTCTTCTCGGACATAGCGTCCAGGAGAGCCCAGGAAGAGAATGATGCCCGCAACGGCATCCACTTCTGGCAGGCCTTCGCCGTGGGTATAGGCCAGGCCCTGGCCGTCATCCCGGGGCTTTCCCGCTCCGGCACAACCATATCTACCGGCCTGCTGTGCGGGGTCAAGCGCGAGGTCATGGCCCAGTTCTCCTTCCTGATGGTGCTCATCCCCATACTGGGAGAGACCTTCCTCGACGTGGTAGGAGGGGAGATGGCCGCATCTTCCATAGGTACGCTGCCACTGGCGGTCGGGTTCCTCGCCGCGTTCTTCTCCGGGCTTTTCGCATGCCGGGTGATGATTGCGCTGGTGCGCAGGGCCCGCCTGAGCTGGTTCGCGATCTACTGCGCCATCGTCGGCACGCTGGTTCTTATATTTGCATAACTGATGGATAGGAAGAATACATATTTCGTCGCGGACGTCCACCTCGGGCTGGATGCCAACGACCCTGCGGAGCGCGAGGAGCGCTTCGTGCAGTGGCTCCGCAGCATCCGCACCCCCGAAACCCGGACCGTCTATCTCCTCGGGGATATATGGGATTTCTGGTATGAATACCGGGACCTTGTCCCACGCGAGGGAATACGTGTGCTCAGCGAGCTTATCCAGATGGTTTCCGAGGGGATAGAGGTGTATTTCATGCCGGGGAACCACGATATCTGGTGCTACTCCTTCTTCGAGTCCATGGGTATTAAGAAGATAATCCAGCCGCAGCGGGCCTGCATCGACGGGAAGAACTTCCTGCTGGGGCACGGCGATGCCCTGGGAGGCGCGAAATTCGGATATAGGGTGATGCTCTCTCTATTCCACAACCGTTTCCTGCAGCGCTGTTTCAGCGCCCTGCACCCTTGGCTGGCCTTCCGCTTCGGCACCGACTGGAGCAATTCCAACCGCCGCAAGCACGGGGGGTACAAGTTCCGCGGGGAGGCCGAGCCTCTGTACGAGTTTGCCGTGGAAAGTACCAAAGAGAGCCCTGCCGACTATTGTATTTTCGGGCATTTCCACGATGCGGTGGACATGGCCCTTCCTACCGGCGGGCGTATGATCGTACTTAAAGATTGGATTGCGGGCGGTGTGCACTATGCCTGCTTCGACGGAAAAGATCTTTCCGTCCGTTAGTCCTCTTTCAGCATTTCCTTGGCTTCCTTGAGGCTCTTTTTCATGAGGGCCTTTTCTTCTTCGCTGCGTTTGCGGCGGCTTTCGCGCGATTCTACCGTGCTCTTGAGGTAGTCTCTCTTGATGACGGTCTTGGTGGGGTATTCCCAGAATACTGCGAAGTAGAACGAATCCCAGTGGCCTTTATTCCAAATCCCTACCAGCTCTTCCAACTTGGCATCCTCCCCTTTGGGGTCGTAGCGTTTCTTGAGGTTCTGGCCGAAGAGTTTGGCGATGAACTGCCAGAAATTGGCCGAGAAGGAGCTGCGGTATTCTTTGATGATGTCGAAGGGTGGGATGCCGCATTCGCGGTCCACGAGCCTCATCAGCATTACGCCTTGCGAGATGCTCATACGCTTGATGTCCCCTCCGAAGATGGTGAAGAGTTCTATCATCACGTCGTGGGTGTAGGCGTTGCGCTCGCTGCGGCGCGTTACGTCGGCTGCCAGCACGCTGTCCACCTGATGCATCATTTTCTTGCCTGCAAGGGCGTATGGGTAAACTTTGTTGAAGTTGTACACCATCTTGTATTGCTTCCTCCAGTCGCCTTTCTTCATCTTCACGCCCTTGGGGAACACCCACACGGGGTCGAGGGAATCCACGAAAGTAGTGTCGCCATTCTCGTCAACTACGTAATACATAGGGAATTGCTCCGCCTGCTTTTTGCGCTGTGCAAAAAGGGGCAGGGCTGCCAGGATGCATAGTATTGTCAACACTATTTTTTTCACGGTCGCAAAGGTAACAAAATTTTTTTTGTCCGAATTTGTAAGTTGCTGAAAAATCAAAGAGTTGGCTATGAAATTTTTGTGTCGAAAATGCTAAATTTTTTTGCAAAAGTCATTGCGCGTAAAGAAATTTTTGCTAACTTTGCATCCCAAAAATCCGCCCTGTAATTGCGTATATCGCTGATTATCAAGGATTTAAGATGAATTTTTAGTTTTAATTTAAGTAATATTACAATGTTACAGCCTAAGAGAACAAAGTACAGAAGGGAACAGAAGAACCGTATGAAGGGTATGGCCCAGCGTGGCAACCAGCTTGCATTCGGTTCCTTCGGTCTCAAGAACCTTGAGAACTGCTGGCTCACCGCTCAGCAGATTGAGGCAGCCCGCCAGGCTATTACCCGTAAGATGAACCGTGAGGGTCAGCTCTGGATCCGGGTATTCCCTGTGAAGCCGGTCACCAAGAAACCTCTCGATACTCGTATGGGTAAAGGTAAGGGCGATCCTTACGGATTCGTCGCTCCTATCACGCCCGGCCGTATCATTTTCGAGGCCGAGGGTGTCTCCCTCGAGATCGCCAAAGAGGCAATGCGTCTTGGCGCCAACAAGCTCCCCGTCGCGACCAAATTCATCGTCCGCAGGGATTATGTGGAATAATTTAATGGAGAAGTAGAACAATGAAAGCAGCAGAAGCACGCGAAATGTCTGTAGCAGACCTGCGCGACCGCATCCAGATCGAGAAAGGTAATCTCGACACAATGAAGATCAATCACGCCATTTCTCCATTGGAGGACACTTCCAAATTCAAGAAGCTCCGCAAGGATATCGCTCTTATGATCACTATCCTCGCTGAAAAAGAAAAACAGAACTAAATCACAGCAAGACTTATGGAAAGAAATCTTCGTAAGGAAAGACAAGGCGTAGTGGTCAGCAACAAGATGGACAAAACCGTCGTCGTTGCCGTTGAACGCAAAGAGAAGCATCCTTTATACGGAAAGTTCGTTAAAAAGACCACAAAGTTCGTTGCTCATGACGAGAAGAACGAGTGCGGAGAGGGCGATACCGTCCTCATCATGGAGACCCGTCCCCTCAGCAAGACCAAGAACTGGAGAGTTGAAAAAATCGTAGAAAAAGCTAAGTAGTTATGATACAGCAGGAAACACGTCTACAGGTGGCCGACAACAGCGGAGCTAAGGAAGTCCTTTGCATCCGTGTACTTGGCGGTACCCACCATCGTTATGCCACCGTCGGCGACACCATCGTCGTCGCAGTGAAGAGTGCGATTCCTGGCGGTGACGCCAAGAAGGGTACAGTCTCCAGGGCTGTCGTAGTACGCACCAAGAAAGAAATCCGCCGCGCCGACGGTTCTTATATCCGTTTCGACGACAACGCATGTGTTCTTCTGAACAATGCAGGTGAACTCCGCGGAACCCGTATCTTCGGCCCTGTCGCCAGGGAGCTCCGCGAGAATTATATGAAAATCGTTTCACTGGCACCGGAAGTCCTTTAATACATCAAGATTATGAAGAAGCTCAAGATTAAGAAAGGTGACACCGTGTATGTGACTACCGGTAGCAGTAAGGGAAAGACCGGCAAGGTCCTTTCCGTTCTCACTGAGAAGGACCGTGTGATCGTTGAGGGGGTCAACCTCGTCAGCAAGTCCACGAAACCCAATTCCAAGCAGCCTCAGGGTGGTATCATCAAGCAGGAGGCCGCTATCCATATTTCCAACGTGAATCTTATCGATCCCGCCTCTTCGAAGCCTACCCGCGTGGGTTACAAGGTTGTCGACGGCAAGAAGATCCGCGTAGCTAAAAAATCAGGACAGGAGATTAAGTAATTATGGCAAAGAAAGCAACAGCAGATCAGCAGAAGACCCCCAAGGGTTACGTTCCTGCTCTGAAGAAAGCCTATAAGGAGGAGATCGCCGACAAGCTCGTCAAGCAGTTCTCCTATAACACCATCATGGAAGCTCCCCGCCTCGTGAAGATTACCATCAACGAAGGCGTCGGCGATGCAACCCAGGACAAGAAACTTGTCGAGGATGCAGCCGAAGAGCTCTCCCTCATCACCGGCCAGAAGGCTGTCATCACCATCTCCCGCAAGGACATCTCCAACTTCAAGCTCCGTAAAGGTATGCCTGTAGGTTGCAAGGTCACCCTTCGCGACGTTAAGATGTACGAGTTCCTCGAGAAGCTCATCCGTGTCACCCTCCCCCGTATCCGTGACTTCAACGGTATATCCGGCAACATGGACGGTCGTGGCAACTATACCCTCGGTATCAAGGAGCAGCTCATCTTCCCCGAAATCGACATCGACAAGAACCCCCGTATCCACGGAATGGAGATCACTTTCGTCACCACAGCTAAATCCGACGAGGAGTGCAAAGCCCTTCTCACCGAGTTTGGTCTGCCTTTCAAGAAACATAACAACTAAGAGATATGGCAAAAGAATCAATGAAAGCCCGCGAAGTAAAGCGCGCGAAACTGGTTGCTAAATATGCCGAGAAGAGGAAGGCCCTCAAGGAGGCCGGTGACTGGGCAGCACTCGATAAGCTCCCCAAGAACGCCTCTCCCGTACGTCTTCACAATCGTTGCTCTCTTACCGGTCGTCCTAAAGGGTACATGCGGGCATTCGGCCTCAGCCGTATCCAGTTCCGTGAGATGGCCAGCAACGGACTCATTCCGGGTGTAAAGAAGGCAAGTTGGTAGAATAATTAAAAGATTAACGATATGACTGATCCCATCGCAGATTTCCTCACCAGGATCCGTAACGCCTATCTTGCAGGCAAGAAGGTCGTCGAGATCCCTTCGTCCAAGATGAAGGAGGCTCTCACCAAGATTCTGTGCGAGAAAGGATACATCCTCAGCTACAAGGTAGTCGAGGGAACCCCTTACAACACCATCAAGATCGCTCTCAAATATCACCCCGAGACCAAGATGCCCGCTATCAAGAAGATCGAGCGCATCAGCACCCCCGGCCTCAGGCAGTACACCGATGTAGAGAACATGCCTCGCGTCCTCAACGGACTCGGTATCGCAGTTATCTCCACCTCCAAGGGTCTTGTCACCGACAAGGAAGCCAAGGAGCTCGGCGTGGGCGGCGAAGTTATTTGCTACGTATATTAATATAATAAAGAATAGATCAAATGTCACGAATTGGTAAATTACCTGTAAACCTTCCGGCCGGCGTGAGCGTCCAGCTCCTCGACGGCAACGTTGTGAAGGTTAAAGGACCTCTTGGTGAGATGAGCCAGAAAGTAGATCCGGACATCACTGTCACCATCGAGGACAACGAGATTAAATTCACCCGCCCGACGGACCAGCCCCGTCACCGCAGCATGCACGGTCTGTACCGCGCTCTGGTGCACAACATGGTCGTTGGCGTAAGTGAAGGATTCACTATCAATCAGGAGCTCGTCGGTGTCGGTTACCGTGTAGCCGCCCAGGGCCAGCTTCTTATCTTCTCTCTTGGTTACTCCCACGACATCCAGCTCATGCTTCCCGCAGAGGTGAAGGCCGAGGTTCCTGAAATCAAGAAGGGTGAGACTCCCAAGCTGGTTCTCAAGAGCTGCGACAAGCAGCTTATCGGCCAGGTTGCCGCCAAGATCCGCTCATTCCGCAAGCCTGAACCTTACAAGGGCAAGGGTATCAAGTTCGTTGGTGAACAACTTCGTCGCAAGGCAGGAAAGACTGCTGCTGCTAAATAAAGGAGGACAGAATTATGGCATTAAGTAGAATAGCAAGAAGAAAAAGGATTCACTACCGTATCCGCAAGCACGTCAGCGGCACTCCCGAGCGCCCTCGTCTTGTAGTCTTCAGAAGCAACAAGCAGATTTATGCTCAGGTTATCGACGATGAGGCCGGCAAGACTCTTGCCGCAGCTGCATCTAACGATAAGGCTCTTGCCGCAGAGTGCAAGGGTAAGTCCGGCATCGAGGCCGCCGCTATCGTAGGCAAGGCCGTTGCCGAGCGTGCTCTCGCAGCCGGTGTGAGCACCGTATGTTTCGACCGCGGAGGTTATCTCTTCCACGGACGTGTTAAAAGTTTGGCAGATGCCGCACGTGAAGGCGGCCTCGTATTCTAATAGGAAAGACTATGGCAAATACAAATGTTAAAAGAGTTAAGACGTCTGACCTCGAACTGAAGGACAGGCTCGTTGCCATCCAGCGTGTAACCAAGGTTACTAAGGGTGGTCGTCATTTCCGCTTTGCTGCTATCGTAGTCGTGGGTGACGAAAACGGCGTTGTAGGCTATGGTCTTGGAAAAGCCAACGAAGTCACTGCAGCTATTGCAAAGGGTGTGGAAGATGCAAAGAAGAACCTCGTAAAGGTTCCCGTCATCAACACCACCATCCCTCACGAGCAGGAAGCCGCTTTCGGTGGTGCTAAGGTGTTCATGAAGCCCGCAGCTCCCGGTACCGGTGTAAAGGCCGGTGGTGCTATGCGTGCCGTATTCGAGAGCGCCGGCATCCAGAACGTTCTTGCGAAGAGCAAAGGCTCTTCCAACCCTCACAACCTTGTGAAGGCTACCGTGTCCGCTCTTACCGAGATGCGCGACGCTTACACCGTAGCAGGGCTGCGCGGTATTCCTATGAGTAAAGTTTTTAACGGATAGGAGGAAGAACCATGGCAAAACTTAAAATTACCCAGACGATCAGCACCAATGGCGAGACCAAGCGCCAGAAGGAGAATCTCCGCAGCCTCGGCATCCGCCGTATCGGCCACACCGTAGAGGTTGAGGACAATCCTATTTCCCGCGGCATGCTCGCGAAGGTCGCACACCTCGTCAAGTTTGAAGTTATAGACTAAAGGAGGGATAGATTATGAAACTTGAAAATCTCACACCTGCAACTGGTTCTGTAAAGAACGCTAAGAAAAGATTGGGTCGTGGCCAGGGTTCTGGCAAAGGCGGCACCTCCACCCGTGGTACCAAGGGTGCCCAGGCACGTGCCGGTTACGAACACAAGATCGGCTTCGAAGGCGGTCAGATGCCTATCCAGCGCCGTCTTCCTAAGTTCGGCTTCACCAATCCTACCCGCGTAGAATATACCGCGGTCAACATTTCCACCATACAGGCGATTGCCGAGGCCTCCAAGGCCAAGGAAATCACCGTCGATGACCTCAAGGCCGCCGGCCTCGCCGGAAAGAACGACCTTCTCAAGGTTCTCGGAAACGGTGAGATCAGCGTTGCCGTTACCGTTAAGGCAGATGCCTTCAGCAAATCCGCAATTGCCAAAATCGAAGCTGCCGGTGGAAAGGCAGTCGTAAATGAATAACAATGAAGAAGTTTATCGAGACAATCAAGAACATCTTCAAGATTGAAGAGCTTCGTAAGCGCCTTGGCTATACCCTGATGCTTATCCTGGTGTATAGGCTTGGTTGCTTCATCGTGCTCCCCGGCATCGACGCCACCATGCTCGCCAAACTGCAGGACACTGCTTCTTCCGGCCTCGTCGGCCTGTTGAACATGTTCTCCGGCGGTGCATTCGGTAATGCTTCAATCTTTGCGCTCGGTGTGATGCCGTACATCTCGGCATCCATCGTTGTCCAGCTCCTGGGTGTCTTCGTGCCGTACTTCCGCAAACTCCAGATGGAAGGCGAAAGCGGGCGCAAGAAGATGAACCAGCTGACCAGGTATCTTACCATCCTGATCATCTGCATCCAGGGCCCTGCCTACATGGCCGCTCTCCACAACCAGATCCCCGGTCAGGCTTTCATAGCCGTGAATACCCTCGGCTGGAGCAACTTCGCATTCAACCTCGTATCTACCATCATCCTGATGGCCGGTTCGATGTTCGTGATGTGGCTCGGCGAGCGTATCACCGACCGTGGTATCGGTAACGGTATCTCTCTCATTATCATGATCGGTATCGTAGCCCGTCTGCCTTTCGCAGTCGCTGCTGAACTCGGTGAGAAGTTCACCACTACCAACGGTGGTATGCTTCTGCTCATCGTGGAGTTCCTTATCTGGTTCTTCATCATCATCGCAGCTATTGCTCTCGTGCAGGCCGTGCGCCGCGTGCCCGTGCAGTATGCCAAGCGTGTTGTCGGCAACCGTCAGTACGGCGGAGTGCGTCAGTACATCCCGCTTAAGATCAATGCCGCCGGTGTCATGCCTATCATCTTCGCCCAGGCTATCATGCTCCTTCCCCTGCTCTTCTCCAAGTGGGAGTCCACCAGAGGAATCGCAGCCGCGCTTGGTAACTATACCGGTTTTTGGTATAATCTTGTGTTTGGAATCTTCGTAGTTGTCTTCACATACTTCTACACCGCTGTTACTATCAATCCTAACATGATGGCAGAGGATATGAAGAGGAACGGAGGTTTCATTCCGGGTGTGAAGCCTGGTAAGAAGACTGTCGAGTACTTCGACAACATCATGGACAGGGTCACCCTTCCTGGTTCCTTCTTCCTGGCCTTCATAGCCATCATGCCTGCTATCGCAAGGATCTTCGGTGTCAACGACCAGTTCGCGAGCTTCTACGGAGGTACTTCCCTCCTGATCCTCGTCGGTGTCGTCCTCGATACCCTGCAGCAGATCGAAAGCTATCTTCTGATGCGCCACTACGATGGCCTCATGAAGACTGGCCGTCTGACCGGGCGCTCAGGTATGTAGTTCTTTGAAAATTACGAAGCAAGATGGTCAAACCCAAGACTGAAGAGGAAATCGAATTGATGCGCGAGAATGCTATTCTCGTGTCGCGTACGCTGGCCGAAGTAGGCAAGGCGGTAGCTCCCGGTGTAACCACCAACCAGCTCAACCGCATAGCCGAGACCTTCATCCGCGACCACGGCGCAATTCCGAGTTCCCTTGGATTCGAGGGTTTCCCTGCGGCTTGTTGCATGTCGGTGAACGATGTCGTCGTCCACGGATTTCCGGATGACAAACCTCTGAAAGAGGGCGACATCGTCACCGCCGACATCACCACTTTGTACAAGGGCTATAGCGGCGATTCCGCATACACCTTCCCGGTAGGGGAGATAAGCGCGGAAACCCGCCGTCTGCTCGATGTTACGAAGGCTTCGCTCTACAAGGGCATTGAAGCGGCCGTAGCGGGTAATCGCGTAGGCGACATCGGACACGCGGTGCAATCGTACGTCGAATCCTTCGGATATTCCGTGGTCCGCGAACTCGAGGGTCATGGAATCGGCAAGGGGATGCATGAGGCTCCCGGCGTTCCTAATTACGGACGCCCCGGGCACGGCCCCAAGCTCGTGGAAGGAATGACAATATGCATCGAGCCCATGGTCATAGCCGGCGGCAGGAGTGTGTACCTGGACCGCAACGGCTGGGGCGTTCACAGCGCAGACCGGAGCAACACTGCACATTACGAACTTACGGTTGTTGTCCGTCGCGGCCACGCAGAGCAGCTGTCGACCTTCGATTTTATCGAGAAAGATCCCACGATCAAATTTTAACAAGTAATATTTTTCAATGTCAAAACAAGTAGCAATAGAACAAGACGGTAAGGTCATAGAGACCCTCCCGAACGCGATGTTCAAGGTCGAGCTTGAGAACGGTCACGTGCTTCTCTGCAACATTTCGGGGAAGATGCGTATGAACTTTATCCACATTCTTCTTGGCGACAAAGTTCGAGTTGAAATTTCTCCTTATGATTTGACCAAGGGCAGAATATCTTTCAGATACAAATAAAATTACAACGATATGAAAGTCAAAACATCCATCAAGAAGCGCAGCGAAGATTGCAAGATCGTAAAGCGTAAAGGTCGCCTTTACGTGATTTGCAAGAAGAACCCCAAGTTCAAGATGCGCCAGGGATAATTCAATTGTCTAACAATTAAGTAAAGTATAATATGGCAAGAATAGCCGGTGTTGATTTACCAAACAACAAAAGAGGTGATGTGGGACTTACCTACATCTACGGAATCGGCCGCAGCACTGCCTCCAAGATCCTGGAGAAGTGTGGCATCGATCCTACTATCAAGGTTGGCGACTGGGATGATGCCCAGACTGCAGCAATCCGTGCCGAGGTCAGCGAGATGAAGATCGAGGGTGAACTCCGTTCCACCGTCCAGATGAACATCAAGCGACTCATGGATATCGGTTGCTACCGTGGCATCCGTCACCGTGTCGGCCTCCCTGTCCGCGGGCAGAGCACCAAGAACAATGCCCGTACCCGCAAGGGTAAGAAGAAGACTGTTGCTAACAAGAAGAAGGCAACCAAGTAAAAGCAGTTAAGTTATGGCAAAGAAAACTACAACATCCAAGAGAGTTGTCAAGGTGGAAGCTTATGGGCAGGCCCATATCTCCTCTACTTTCAACAACGTTATCGTGTCGCTGACCAATGCCCAGGGGCAGGTGATCAGCTGGGGCTCTGCCGGCAAGTGCGGTTTCCGTGGTTCCAAGAAGAACACTCCGTACGCTGCTCAGATGGCCGCCGAAGACGCTGCCAAGACTGCTTATGATGCAGGTCTTCGCAAAGTAAAAGTATTCGTAAAGGGTCCTGGCGCCGGTCGTGAGTCCGCCATCCGCACCATCAACAACGCAGGTATCGTAGTTACCGAGATCGTCGACGTAACCCCTATGCCTCACAACGGATGCCGTCCTAAAGGCCGTCGTAAAGTTTAACGTTTAAAGACTAAGAACTATGGCAAGATATACAGGCCCTACCACCAAGATCGCCCGTAAGTTCGGCGAACCTATCTTCGGTGCAGATAAAGATTTCGAAAAGAGAAATTATCCTCCGGGACAGCATGGTCTCGCAGCCAAGCGCAAAAAACAGCGCGACTACGGTATCCAGCTCAAGGAGAAACAGAAAGTGAAGTATATGTACGGTGTGCTGGAGCGTCAGTTCCGTAACACCTACGACAAGGCTTCCCGTATGCCCGGCCAGAAGGGTGAGAACCTCGTTCTCCTCCTCGAGAGCCGTCTCGACAACGTGGTTTATCGTCTTGGCATCGCTCCCAGCAGGGCAGCTGCACGCCAGCTCGTAAGCCACCGTCACATCACCCTCAACGGCGAAGTTTGCAACGTTCCTTCGGCTCAGGTGAAAGCCGGCGACGTGATTGCAGTGCGCGAGCGCAGCAAGAACCTCGAGGTCATCACCGCCAGCGTTGCAGGTGCCGCCAAGTACTCATGGCTGGAGTTCGACGCACAGAACCTGAGCGGCAAGTTCCTCAACCTGCCCCTCCGCGCCGACATTCCCGAGAACATCAACGAGCAGCTCATCGTCGACCTGTACTCCAAGTAAAATTTAACACCTGATTATTATGGCAATCTTAGCATTCCAGAAACCTGACAAGGTTATCATGCTCGAAGGTTCCGAGACTCTCGGACGTTTCGAATTCCGCCCCCTTGAGCCTGGTTACGGCCAGACCATAGGCAACGCCCTTCGTCGCATTCTCCTTGCATCGCTTGAAGGTTTTGCCATCAGCCAGATACGTATTACCGGCGTTGACCAGGAATTCGCAAACATTCCCGGCGTCATCGAAGGTATGCAGGACATCATCCTCAACCTCAAGCAGGTCCGTTTCAAGAGGATGGTCGAAGGCGTAGACAGCGAAGAGGCAAGAATCGTCATCAGCGGCAAGCAGGAGTTCAAAGCGGAGGACATCTCCAAAGGATTGTCTTCTTTCACGGTGTTGAATCCTGATCAGCACATCTGCTCTCTCGAACCTTCCGTCAAACTCGAAATCAACATCCTCATCACCCGTGGACGTGGTTTCGTTCCCGCAGAGGAATCCCGCGACGAGAACACTCCTATCGGTACCATTCCGGTGGACGCCATCTACACCCCTATCCGCAAGGTCAACTGGAGCGTAGAGAACTGGCGCGTGGAGCAGAAGACTGACTACGAGAAGCTCAACCTCGAGATTGAAACCGACGGTTCCATCAGCCCGAGCGCTGCTCTTCAGGATGCAGCAAACATCCTCATCTACCACTTCAAGCTCTTTACCGACGACAACAAGATCTCCCTCGAGAGCCCTCTTGAGACCGAGAGCAAAGAACTTGACGAGGAGAGCCTCCGCATGAGGCACGTCCTTCTCACCAAGCTTTCCGATATGGGACTTTCCGTCCGCGCATTCAACTGCCTCAAGGCTGCCGACATCGACACCTTCGCCGACCTGGTATCCTACAGCCGCGCCGAACTCATGAAGTTCCGTAACTTCGGCCGCAAGT
>Ga0310696_10003869_pt1 | contig 18525 bp, 21 predicted proteins | sample AusTroGonzalo_MG_4_FD_203885 | JGI IMG/M metagenome (GOLD analysis project Ga0310696, IMG submission 203885) | Bovine rumen microbial communities from tropical cattle in Woodstock, Queensland, Australia - Gonzalo_02 (v2) (version 2) | ecosystem: Host-associated > Mammals > Digestive system >...
TAGTAAGCCAATTTATTAGAGAAGAGTTTAAATCCCAGGTACACATCAAAGTAAATATCCCCCCAGGGTTGGACGCCGCAAAAGTCTTGCGAACTTTATTATTGATGGGCTATTGGAATGCCAAAACTAACCGAAGAGTAAGACTAATCCCTACGTGGGGAAGAGAATATTATAAAACAAACGAACTTGTTCTCTGCGCCTTTAATTATCTATTAAAGAAGCCGCATTTAATGTCCTATTACGAGTATGTCTTCAACATTGCCTATTTGGCACAAGGCGTACCCAAAACTATTATCCATACTAGAGAAGAACAGTATGAGTATATATGTTCACATTATGCTCCACCTCGTTTGTTAATAAAGCTGGAAGAATGGATAGATAAGAATCCCGATTGTAAAGAATACATATTTATAGGAGGTAGTTCACACTATGAAGAACAAAGAAGAAAATACTTTAACATTAGAGGAAGCTAAATCTCGCTTAGCCGAGTTACTAGTGAAACTTGCTCAAAATGCTATATATCATAATGATATTATAGAAGAAGTAAAGAAAATCGAAGAGTATATTAGGTCCCTAGAAAAAGAAGAAAATGAATAGTAAGCAAGAGGCGCTAGTACGCCTTGCAAAAGAAAACGGAGTAACCATCCTTAATGCAGAGGAATATAAAAATAGAGATAGTATCATAAAATGTAAATGTGATGCGTTAGGACACATCTTTGAAGACACAGTTACTGATATGATGCGTAGTAATTTCCAATGCTTCGAGTGCTTCAGATATGACGCTCAGCACGTTAAGGACAGGACTCCGTATTTTTTAGCGCTGGATGCTGCCAGCTACACAACAGGAATGTCAATTTTTAATAGGGACGGACAATTATTAGGGCATAAGGCTTTTGTAATAGAAAAGAAAAAAGACTTTTTTACAAGAGTAAAAGAATTAAGGGACGAAATTGTCAGAATAGTAAAACAGGATAATATAAAATGTGTCATCTTAGAGGACATACAATATCAACAAAATCCTTTACTATTCAAAAAATTGGCTATGTTACAAGGAGTAATTCGCAATACAGTTATAAATGACTTAGACATTTGCTTAGTATCAGCCCTTCCTACGGAATGGAGAGCGTATAGCCACATAGATGGTAATAAAAGAAACGAACAAAAACAAGCCGCTATCTATAAGGCCAAGTTAATATTTGATGAGGACATAAGCGAAGATGAAAGCGAAAGTATATTCCTAGGTTATTACGGAATTTATGTATATAACCAACAACAACAGCAGGAGGAAGATTAAATCTACCTTAACATAATTTAACTAATTAGGAGGATTTAAAATGGAAACTATTATTAAAAGAGATGGACGCCTTGTTCCATTCGACAGAGAGAAAATTGTTGCAGCTATTTTAAAGGCTTTTGGGGCTGTGAGTGCGGTGGATGATTATGCCAAAACAAAAGCAGAAAACATTGCTTCTTATATTGAAGACAAGGTAACAGGAAGCACAGAACCTTATTCAGTTGAAGATATACAAGATTTAGTAGAACAAGGTTTAATGAGTTTGAAACATAAAGATGTTGCTAAAGCCTATATATTATATAGAGAAGAGCGTAATAAAGTGCGCCAAGGTAAAACTGCTCTTATGAAACTTATAGGCAAGAAAATTGACGCATCAGATGTTCAAAACCAAAATGCGAATATGGATGAGCATTCTTTCGGAGGCCGTATGGGCGAAGCGCGTAACGAGCTGATGAAGGATTACGCTTTAAATTATTGCATCAGTAAAAAAGTAAGAGATAATCATATCAATAACGAAATCTATATTCACGATTTAGATAGCTATGCAGTTGGAGAACACAATTGTTTAACAATTCCTTTCGACGATTTATTAGCCAACGGATTTAATACACGCCAAACTGATGTTAGACCTGCACAATCAATTAACACAGCATTTCAATTGGTGGCAGTTATTTTCCAATTACAATCACTACAACAATTTGGTGGTGTAAGTGCCAGTCATATAGACTGGACTATGGTTCCATATGTTAGAATATCTTTCTACAAACATTATAAAGACGGAATGAATTATATAGAAGAAATGGAACTATCTGAAGATTACAACAAAGAATTATCCATAGAAGATGATTTATACAAAAAATATCCAAGAGTTTACAAATATGCTATGGATAAAACAGAAAAAGAATTGATGCAAGCCGTTCAAGGTATGTATCACAATTTAAACACTTTACAAAGCCGTTCAGGTAATCAATTACCATTTACAAGTATCAATTATGGAACTTGTACTTTACCAGAGGGTAGAATGGTTACTAAAGCATTATTAGAGGGTTCAATAGAAGGTGTTGGTAAAGTTAGAAAAACTCCTATATTCCCTTGCGGAATTTTCCAATGTATGAAAGGAGTTAACCGTAAACCTGGTGAACCTAATTATGATTTATTTAAACTAGCCCTTCGCAGTACTGCACAAAGACTTTACCCTAATTATGTAAATGTAGATTGGTCAGTAAACGAAGGTTACGATAAAAACGACCCTAAAACTTATGTATCAACTATGGGTTGTAGAACTTATAATGGTGCTGATATCAATGCAGACCCAGGTGTTAATCCACAAACTAAAGATGGACGTGGTAATATCGCCCCTACAACTATTATTATGCCTACATTAGCAATGGAAGCAGAAGGAGATGTAGAAAAGTTTATGGAATTATTAGACCAAAAAATTCACGAAGCAAGAGACGGTCTATTAGAAAGATACCAACATGTAATTAGCCAAGACCCAGGTTCAGCAAAATTTATGTATGAAAATGGTTTAATCTTAGGTTACGATGGTAAGACAGTAGAATCTGCTATGAAACATGGCACATTAGTTATCGGTCAATTAGGTTTAGCCGAAACATTACAAATCTTAATCGGTAAAGACCATACAACTGAAGAAGGTATGGAATTAGCAAAAAGAATTGAACAACTATTTAAAGATAGATGTGCTCAGTTTAAAAAAGAATGCCACTTAAATATTGGTGTTTATTATACACCTGCTGAAAACCTATGTTACACAGCAATGAAAAAGTTTAAGAAAAAATATGGTGAAATTCCTAATGTAAGTGATAGAGATTATTTTACTAATTCAATTCATGTACCAGTTTGGAAGAAAGTAAGTCCATTTGAAAAAATAGATATTGAAAGTCAATTAACTGGTTATAGTAATGCTGGATGTATTACTTATGTAGAATTAGACAGTGGTGCTAAAAATAATCTTGAAGCATTAGAAACAATAGTAAATTATGCTATGGATAAAGATATCCCTTACTTTGCTATCAATGTTCCTAATGATACTTGTTTAGATTGCGGTTATGTTGATGAGTTCAACGACGAGTGTCCAATGTGCCACAGCCACAATATACAACAATTAAGAAGAGTAACTGGTTATTTAACTGGCGACTATAAAACTGCTTTCAACTATGGTAAGCAAAAAGAAACCGAAGATAGATTTAAACACAGCGGTCTCCTAGAGGACTGGAAATAATGAGATACGCTGGTTTAATAAAGGATGACGTAAATAATGGATTGGGAGTTGGTCTTACATTATTTACACAAGGATGCCCACATCATTGCAAAGGGTGCCAAAATCCTGAAACTTGGAACTTCAACGGAGGTAAAGAATATACTGAAGAAGTATACCAAGATATTATAGATTATTTTACGAACAACTCCTATGCTACCAGACTTACTTTGTCTGGTGGCGACCCATTATATTCGCCTCAAATAATTTTACCTTTGTGTGAAAAAATAAAAGAAATAAGACCGGACGTTGTTATATGGGCGTATACTGGTCATATTTTTGAGGACATAAAAGATAAACCCGAAATGAAATATATAGATGTAATTGTGGACGGTCCTTTTCTATTAGAACAACGCGATATCACACTACCGTTCAGAGGCTCTGCTAATCAGAGAATTATTGATGTGCAAAAAAGTTTGCACGAAGGAGGAGTAATACTTTATGGATAATAGCAACTTAATCAATATATTGAAAGTAGTGTTCCCTGCCCTAATGGTTACAGGAGCTACCGGTAGTTTAATAGTTAATTTAATTGCTAACAGACAAGACTGGCCAGTATCATTACAATGGTTGGGCGCTGCCCTTTTATATACGGCTCTATTATTTAGAAATAAATAATAGCCAGGAGGCTGTCGGTATGAATAAAGAAGATAGAATAAAAAGAAAACAATTATGTGATAAGATATATTATATGGCAAAAAAGAAAAAGCCTTTCAGCGAGATATGCAAGGACCTGGGGCTAAAAGATTATGAGGTCGCAGGTTTAATTACTTTAATGAATAACGAGGGGTATAATATAGAATACATAAACGGAGAAGTAGTAGTAACGAAAACTCCTAGAAAACATCAAGATGTCTATGAAATACCATATAATTTAGAACATCTAAAACTATTACTTATAAGCGATACGCATTTAGCAAGTAAATATGATAGATTAGATATATTAAGATATTTATATGACAAAGCTCAAGAAAAAGGGGTTAAACATGTTTTACACTCTGGAGACTTTACAGATGGTCGTTCTACTAGACCAGAACATATTTATGAACTAAGAGAACCTTCCTACGAAGGACAGGTTGATTATTGTGTAGAGAACTATCCAAAATTTGATGGGCATACTTATGTTATACAAGGAAACCACGATGATTGGTGGTATAAAAGTAATGGTAGTGAAATTGTTAAAACAATCGCCGACAAAAGAGATGATATAGTTTACCTAGGACCTGATGTTGCAGACCTAAAAATAGGTAAACTAAAAATCAGATTATTTCATGGTTCCGGTGGGGGAGCCTATGCTAAATCTTATAAATTGCAAAAATATTTAGATGCCATACCTTTGGAAGAGAGACCTGATATTTTACAAACAGGTCATATACATCAATCTTTCTATATGAAACAAGACAACACTCACTGCTTCCAAACAAGTTGTTTAGAAGACCAAACTCCTTACACTCGTGGTAAGGGGTTAGCAAATGATAAATCTTGCTGGTGGGTAGATGCTTATTTTGATGGCAGAGGGCAAATCTATGGCATAACCCCTGAACTAGAAACTTTTGGAGAAAAGAAACTATCATTAAGAAAGAGAAAGTAAACAATAAAAGAGTTGACTTTCTCTCCCTTTTTTTGATATAATTATAATAAAGAAAGAAAGTGATTATTGTGGAACAAGAAATAGAAGATTTTAAAAGTGGTTTAATTGAACTAGACCCTATACACTTCGGTAAGATAGGAGAATTCTTATGCCGTAAATTATTTAATATGTGTAATGCAAATGTAAATAATTATGACGGGGTATTAGACAACTTGCGAATAGAGTGCAAATTTAGCAGAGCAATTAAAAAGCGAACTGAAAAAATGACAATGGATAATGTTATTGAATATTGTCTTGGGTCAACAGGAGAAAATAAATTAGTGGAGTCAACTTCTACTAACGAAAAATATGATTGTAATATTCAGCAAGTAAAACCAACCGAATTTGACCAACTATATTACGGTATTATATTTAAAGATAAAATACAAATATTTAAGGTAACATCAGAACAAGTTGTGACCATCCCTGGTTATAGCGACAAACAGCATAGAGGTAATATTGGAGAAGGTCAGTTCCACATCACTAATGGGAATATAGATTATCATAGAAATAATTACTTTGTAAGAGAATTATCCTTTGAAGATTTATATACCCTATTTGAAAACGAATAAAGAAAGGAGCATCAAAATGTCTAAATTCAAAGACCAATGCGAAGAATGTAAGACTTGGGATATCTGTCATGGATATGAAGGTAAAGTCTTATGCGAAAAGTGCATTGAAAAACACGAGGAGGAAAAGAAAAATGGAAATCAAAGTGAAGAAACTATACGAGAACAGCCAAATACCTAGTTATGGTAGTGCTTTAGCTGCAGGTATGGATTTATATGCTCATTTAGAAGATAATGAAGCATTAGCCATTATGCCTCATGAAACTGCTAAGGTAGGAACCGGTATTGCTGTAGAACCACCAGTTGGATATTTCGGTGCAGTATTTGCTCGTAGCGGATTAGCAACAAAACAAGGCTTAAGACCTGCTAATTGCGTAGGAGTATGTGACTGGGATTATCGAGGAGAATATATTGTTGCTTTACATAATGATAGTGAAGAAACAAGATATATTCAAAATGGAGATAGAATTGCTCAATTAGTATTCTTACCTTATATTACTGGCGAAGTTGTAGAGGTAGAAGATTTAAGCGACACTGAACGCGGTGATGGCGGATTCGGTAGCACAGGCAAATAATATGAATATGTTACCTATTATAATGGCTTTAAATAACACAACTCATTTATTAACTCAACAACAAATGATGATGAGTAGGAATCATCCTACTCCGTCTCAACCTAAAAAAGAGGAAGATAAAGAGTATAAGCCAAAGCATGCTAAAGAAGAGAAAGAATATGAACCCAAGCATGCCAAAAAAGAAGAAGAATATCTTTCTATATAAGGAGTAATATGAGTAAACTTTATTTTAGATATGGGGCCATGAATAGTGGCAAAACAGCAGCGCTATTGCAAGTGGCTCATAATTACGAAGAAAAAGGAATGAAAGTGGTTGTAATTAAACCATCTATTGATACCAAGGGAGATGATAAGGTAACAAGTCGTCTAGGTATTGAGAGAAAGGTAGATGTGATGCTAGCACCAGATGAAGGAATTATGGAACATATGATTTTAGACAAGCCAGATGCTATTATAGTAGACGAGGCACAATTCCTTACGCTTGACCAAGTAGATGAACTTTATGCTATAACAAAAATATACGGAGTGCCTGTCTTAGCCTATGGATTAAGATGTGATTTCCAAATGAAGGGATTCCCAGGCGCTTCTAGATTGTTAGAGCTAGCCGATGACATAGAAGAACTTAAAACTATTTGTCGCTGCGGTCGAAAAGCAACTCAAAATATTCGCCTTATTGACGGAGAACCAACTTTCGAGGGTTCGCAAGTTGCAATAGATGGCACTGCGAATATAACCTACGATAGTGTTTGTGGTGAATGTTATTTAAAATTAAGGAGACATCATGGATAAAGTAGAAGTTAAAATAACCGATTTTGATGTAAATTGGAAAAAAATTAAATCTGCCTGCATGACAACTATTTCAAAAGAGGCAGGAGATAAAGAACCTAGTGATGAATGGAAAAGAAGATTATTACTTTGTGAACACAGCCCAATACGCCGTGGCACAATAAGTTGGAAATGGCCTGCTATTCCTTATGCAATTAGCACCCATTTTGCTAGACATCATGAAGGATGCGAAAAATTTGTTGGCACTGAAAGAGCAGACAGAACAGGAGTAGATAGAGCTACCCGTTCTCAAATGAATCCGGTGCCTATGGAAATGGATGCAAATATTCAGGCAATTATAAATATTTCTTATAAAAGATTGTGTACTAGTGCCGACCCAACAACAAGACAATACTGGAGAGCTGTGCTAGAAGCAATTAGAGAATATGACGAAAATATCTTTTGGGCTTGTGTACCTCAATGTGTAAGATGTGGAGGATGCCCCGAATACACAAATTGCGGTTTCTATGATAATCTTATGAAAGACGAACCTGTAGAAAATCAAAGAGTGTTAAAAAAGAGATATGATAAGTATAACGAATGGAGAGATAAAGCCTGGAATAGGTAAAAATCTCTCCTTTTTAATTTTAAAATTATTTTAAACATAAAACACCTTATTTAAAGCGTTTTAATCAAGCGTATATCGCTGAAAATATATTTATAATATATTTATATTAAAAAACATAAATAACGCTTAAAACGAGCTAAAAACGGTGTTTAAGGAGGAAAGTATGAAGTACTTAATAACTGGTAGTGGATACCTGGCTACACATTTAATAAGAGAATTATTAAAATCAAATGATGTAGAAAAAATAAAAGTATTTTCAAGAGCAGAAAAAGGGCAATGGGAGCTAACAAAAAAATTCAAAGATAAACGCATAGAATTGATTATCGGCGATATCAGAGATGCTCAAGCCATCAATGACGCTATGAAAGATGTAGATTACTGTATCCATACCGGAGCTATTAAAAGAATTGAGGTTGCAGAAAAACAACCTATGGAAGCAATTAAAACCAATGTAGTAGGAAGTATGAATGTTATTAACGCATGTATTGCAAACGGAGTTAAAAAACTTATTCTTATTTCAACAGATAAAGCAACTTCAGCTACCACTTGTTATGGTAGCACAAAATTCTTAATGGAATGTATGGGTTATGCCAATGAAAGCGATACAGCAATTATCAGCACAAGATATGGTAATGTATTTGGTTCAACCGGTAGTGTTGTTCCTATATTTGACAATTTAGTTAAGAACGGCGAACCGCTAACTGTCCGTAACGGAGAAATGACTCGCTTCTTCATGCCGGTAAATAAATGTGTAAATATAGTTATGGACGCATTAGAGCATGGGGAAAATGGTGAACTTTGGGTTTATGAAAGTAAGTCTTGTTCTATTAAAGATTTAGCAGACGCATTCAGTGATAACCAAGTTGTAACCGGAACAGAAAGTATAGAGAAAAATGATGAAGCGCTTATTACTGTAAGCGAATTAAATCATAGTAAAAAATATAAAGACTATTTTGTTATCCGTAAAGATTATGAAAGCGACACAAAATATACAGAACCATTAACTAGCGATACTGCTCAAAGATTAACGCAAGACGAAATAAAACAAATGATAGAGGACTGGAGGAACAATGAAAATTAGTTTATATTCCTACTATCCTCAATTTAATGATTTCCAAAAACCTAAATTTATAGAATGGTCAGAAGATGGGGAGATAGAAGCATATCATGATGCTTTAATCCCCTCTGCTTTGGAAACAAAAACCAATAAAAAGAAAATAGCCGTCTTAACAGAACCAAGATGTATTTGGCATGTTACTTATGGCAACTTTGATATAGACAAGTTTTTAAAAAAATATTATAATATATTTGAGTATATATTCACTTTTGATAGCGAAATTTTAAAACTACCAAATGCTAAGCCAATGAGTTTCCCTGGTATATGGTATACAGGAGATGAAGAAAAAACTAAAAGTATCTCTATGTGTTGTTCTAATAAATCTATGTGCGAATCTCACCTTAAGCGAAAAGAGATAGCAGACAAATTAAAAAACAAAGTTGATATATTAGGAGATTACTTAGGCCCCCAAAGAGTAACAACAAAAGATATATATAGTAAATATAAATATAGCATTGTTTTAGAAAACGAACATTCTTATTGGTATTATACTGAAAAGGTAATCAACGCCTTTGCAAACAAATGTATTCCTGTTTATTATGGTGGAGGCAGAATATCAGAGCTTTTTAATCCCAGAGGTATCATCATTATTGATAACCTAGACGATATAGAAAAAGTTATTGATAATATTCCACCGCATTATTACGAAGACAATATCGATGCAGTAAATGAAAACTTTGAGTTAGCAAAACAGTATAGATGCTATGAAGATTGCTTATATCAAAATTACAAGGAGGAATTAGAATGTTTAGTATCGTAATGATGTCATGCGACAAATACAAATGCCTAACCCCTGCTTTTGATGCGTGCTTGGATAGATATTATCCCGGCCATCCAAAAATTCATCACATTTATGGTGATGATGTTTGGACTAAAAGATTAAGAGAAGGATTAGAATATATTATAGATGATTATGTTTTGTTTATGCTTGACGATATGCTTTTAAGACAACCTGCTAATCAAGAGATGATAGAAGATGCTTTAAGAGTATTAGAAAACAACCCAGATGTTGCAGTAGTTAATTTTGAAAAAAATTATAGAGAAGCATTGTCATTCTCTGAAAATTGGTTAAAACAAAAAGACAATCAAATGTATCTTCATAGTTGCCAACCAAGTTTGTGGAGAAGAGCTGCGCTAATAGATAATTTAAAAAGAGACGAAGACGCCTGGTCATGGGAAATGACTTGGGTTAGTAATAAATGGACTTATTTAATCAATAAAGATGCCGACATAATGGAAATTGGTAGAACAGGGGATTTAAACTGGGGAGTTGCGAGAGGTCGTTTAACACCCGAATTTAAAAGATTTTTAGAATATGAAGATTTATATTCAGACGAGATAAAAGACTTCTTTAGACCAGTTAAATTAAGTCTTATAACACCTTATTATAAAACTTTAAAAGAAACAAAAGAATTAGCCAAAGTTTTGGGTCCTCAACTAACTGATGAAGTTGAATGGATAATTATAGATGACGGCTGTAATGAAACTGAATTAGATAATCTACCAGCAAAGGTTATTCATTTAGAAACTAATAGTGGCGGAGCAAGTATCCCTCGTAATGTCGGTTTAGATAATGCAGAAGGTTTATATATAGGTTTTATAGATAGTGATGATTCTGTTTCTGTAAAATATATAGAAAAATTATTACATAAAATACATACTCAAACATTTGATTACTGTTTATTTAGCTGGGATTATAAACAACCTAATTTTGCACCAGTTTTAATATATGATAACCCACCGGAGTGGAATCAATCAATTTGGAACTGTATATACCATAGAAATATAATAGGCAATACTAGATTTAACCCAGACCTTAAATTTGCTGAAGACGCTGTATTTAATCTTGCTGTGCGTAAGGGCAAAAAAATAAATATAGAAAGTGTATTATATATTTATAATGGTGGGCGAGTAGGTGGACTAACTTGGAAAGAAGGTCAAAAAAATAAGAAGAGCTTGTAGAGTTTAAAAGACTTTACAGGCTCTTATTTTTTTTGATATAATATAATTATAAGAAAAGAAAGTAGGTTTTAATATGAAAGAGAAAGTATTAAATATATTAGGTATTATCTGCTTAATAGTTTTTATTCTTTTCATTGCTTGGATGATAATCGCTTATCTAGGTATGATGGACGACCACCAATGCTGGATAGATGGTTATCAAACAGAACATTGTAGAAAATATATAGACTAAGAGGAGGATAATATGCACAGAAGAGTTTTAGTGCTTATGCACAAAAATAATGTTATGAGATTGGGCCCCATACTAAATGATATGGTAGAACATAGATTGGTAGAATGGGATTGGTTTGTATTAGGCGGCAGATACACAAAAATGATACCTGTATCGAACAATGCAAAAAATCACCCCAAACCTCCACTGATGGCTGGTCCTTTTGAAGATTATTCACCTTACGAAGATTTACAACACACAGACCCAGTACTTAGACATATTAAGTTTGTTGATGTATGTAAATTAAATCAATTAAGATTTGACATCATTGCTCATCTTGTTGGTGGGTTAGGGTATGGAGCTATCAATAGTTTCGCCGAAGCAATAACCGATATCAGTTATGTTGAACATAATGGTAAAGTGCATCTGGCTGACGAGGTTAGAAGTATCGTATGCGAAGATGACGAATGTCTCATGAACGATATTTGGTGTCTGGTGCAAGACGTAGCTAGAAGCAATAATGCTAAAAACTTTGTTCTATGCACGGTAGATGCGCATTATTAGGAGGATTAAATGAAAAATATATTTGATGGTTTTTTGGGCGGAATAGCCCTAGGGGCAATGATAATGATTTTTGTTAAATCAATAGTCGTTTGTTGGCCTTGGTATGTTGTTTTATTTATAGTTGGTCTTATAATCGTTATTGAAGATTATTTTACAGCAGAAGAAGACGATGATGATGACCACTATGGTTTTTAAGGCAAAAAAATAAGAGAGAAGACTTGATGTCTTCTCTTTTTTTATTATCCTTTATGCGTTCCTACAAATATTCCGTTAACAAAACAGAAATAAGTATCTGAACCAAAAATAGAACTTTCTACCTGGAACATACCAGAATCTCCTGTATGATATCCAAGGTTATTATTATAACTTCCATATATTCTTAATTTATCATTTCCGGAAGGGTGTAAATTTATACGACCTGTTCCTTGCGTATTATTGATATAAACATCTCCACCGCTAGTTATTAAGAAAGATTGATTATCTTTTTGACCATATCTACCCATCCAGATATCTAATCCTGAATTTGCTTCCATTTTAATGGCAGACCCGTCATAGCTCATATCACCTTGATACGTTCCAGTCCCATCCATTTTTAAACCACTATAAAAGGCTAAAGTTCCTTTAACAGAAACACTTGATGCAACAGGGTGATTAGAACCAACACCCAAACCGAAGAAATCACTGTTATTATCTCCAATTGCCATACTACCACCAGTAATGTGTCCTAAATTTGCAGATATAGCAGAAAGACTATTTACATTTATTTTAGCAGCAGTGATAGCGTTGTCTGCAATTCTTGTTGAACCAAATTGACCTGATGTAATTTGAGCCGCTGATATACTACAATTTGTCATCGTACAATTATCTATAGTAGCATTATTGAAATAACCAGCATCGGCCTTAATTGTTCCTTTAATATTTGCATTAGAAGCATATAAGTCTCCTCCGGTTGTGACACCGAATTTACCATTCATGTAGATACCCCAGTCATTTCTAGCACCACTATCGTGAACAGCTACGTTTCCTGTGGCTCCTCCTGTAGGACTTAAAACTAATTTTGCATCAGAAGTTTTTAATCCGTTACTAGTGGATGTCCATCCACCAACAGTACCTTTATTCATTTCAGAAGATGTATCGGTAATAATAACCTTACCAGTTAAATCAGCACCTGTTGCTAATAATTTACCAGCAGTCGTTACACCAAAATTATTATTGGCAAAAAATGTCATATTCGCTGTAGTGCCATTAACTGTTTTACTAATTCCACCTGGGCTTAAATAAATTGATTTACCAACATTGTATAAGTCATTGTCTCCAACAACCCAGCCACCAATTTTACTTCCACCGGTAACTTGCATTTGTCCTTTAAGATATAATAAACCTTCATTTTGTCTATTAACTCCTATAAACGCATTTAAGTTGGTTGTTGACCAGTCCCAGAAATTATCTGCATCTTTTGTGGTTGGTAAAGAATAATTTAACATTTCATTATTCTTGACACTTAAACCTAAATTATCTATAACCACCTTACCATAACGTCCAGACATAATCTGGATATTTTTTGTGTCTATTGAACCAGCATTAAGATAGTTAGCGTTAATACCGTCTGGTGTCATCATTGATAACCAAGTTACGCCATTATCTGTCGTGCTGTATACACCGGCACCAGCATATTTTAATTTGCGGTTAGCATCTCTTGGGTCACTGACTACTAATCCAGTACTGTCTAACAATGATGAACCCTTGACACCAACTAATGAAATGTTATCACTAGAAGATTTTTCAAGCGAGTCAGATAAAGCTGAACCAGCTATAGTGCCATCTGTATTTAATATAGCGGTTCTTGCATATACATCACTATGATTTAATACTGTATTAGTTGCGTTGATAATATTACCAACCAAATCATCAGCATCTTGATATGCTGTATCTAATGTTATTGTATTAGATTTAGGGTCGTCTAATACTCTTTTTATATTTGTAATCAAACCAGGTACTCCAACAAGCCCCATATGCTCATCATATATTGAGCAATAATCTCCTGGATGAGGAACAATTTGTCCCGCATTATGTAATACTCTTACAACATCATTACATTCATCAGGAACTCCCCATCTATATTCTATCATACCTGTTGTATCTATAACATTTAAGTTATAAGTGATTTGAGGAATAGCAAATTTATCTGAAGCTTCTAATGATTTATTCATTAAAATTGCTTCATAAGCTATCTCTTCATCTTTATATTTACCCTCAACAATATAATCACCAAATCTATCTTGGATTTCGTCTTCTATCTCTTGGATTTCGGCTGCATATACATTGTATTGAGTTTCTAAATCTTCACATCTTTGTAGCCATTCTTCCATATCACGAAGATTGTCTAACATATACCCATAATATTCTTGCCATTTCTCTACATAATCATTCCAATTATACATGTTACCACTCTTATCGTAAGTAACTTGACCATTGATTATGAAAGCAACCTCATCAGTTAAACCGTCAATTCTTTGAGTAGGTATTTTGTCAACAATGCTAATTTCATTTCTAGCAACTGTTGTTCCTAATTGTTCTAATAATGCTTGATAGAAACCTTTGCTTTGAGGTTTAGTTCTGTCTGATGTAGTTGTGAAATCGTCAAAAACAGGAATATATAAATATTTTTGTTCTATATATCCAGTCTTACCACAGTTAGGACAACTATTAGGAGCTGTGCCCTTATGTGTATAACCGCAGGCATAACAATGATACATAGGAGCATAATATTTTTGACCTCCATGTCCATCGCTTCTTAATTCAGTTCCTTGAGGTGCGTAAGGGAATGCTGTAAATCTACCATTACTTGGATTATCTGGCGTTTTATAATAAGTATTAGCCATTGAATTTAAGCAAGCTTGGAATTCCTCATTATTTGCATCATAAGTTACTGTCGCTTGAACATAAGCATCATTTGCTTGTGTAAAGTTCTCTGCATAATCTGCTAAAAAATCTTTATTCTTATCATTTATTTCTTTGTTTAAAGCATAGAAATCTAATATTTGTTGTTTAGTCATCCAACCATTGTCATACATCCATTTAAAGTTATAAACATATTCTGTTCCATATGGACTTCTGTCTTGAATGTATGCAGGGTCATTTGGGTCCCAAGGTAATGTTAAACCAGTTTCTAAGTCTATATTGTAACTTTCGTCTCCTACAGTTACCCAATATTCTCCTTTTTCATTTGGCTCAACAGGAGACCATTGAGGATTTGCCCCGTCGCCGTTATATTTATAAACAGGTGAAGCTCCATTTGTAACTAAAGCCCAATATCCGCCAACGCTTTCTGTTGGTAAATCTTGAGGAGTTGCAAACGTACCTGTAAATAATTGTCTATATCTTCTTTCTGCAATACCCAAGTTAATTTGTTCTGAACCATCTGGTCTTACACCACCATAGCATCTTAATTTAGTTATCACTTTTTCCCCATCTGCTTTAACTCCTGTAGAAGCTACATTACTTCCCAATCTATATGTTAAACCATAATTCTTTCCAGCAAATTGTTTTAATGAAACAGTTCTGTTGATACAATCAAAAATAGGATATAATTGAAATTCCTTACATAGAGCTGTGATTGCGTTATAACAGTTACTGTCATTTAAACTTAAACTTGCTCTGTATTCAGTTATTTCATAATGCTCTACAGAACCATCTGGAGTTGCTATTTCAGTTTCAACAGGGTCTACATCATATAAAACACCTGTTTTTTTATCAATAGAACTTGTCCATGCTCTATCAGTTGCTTCTTCAAATTGGTTAGTAGTTGTATCCCATGTCCAAAATGAAGTACGACAATAATCTTTATCATCTAAATCTTCGTACCATTTTGTGCCATCCCAAACATACATTACTGTATTTACTATTTTGCTATTTTCACTAGTCAATACAAAATAACGGTCATCTTTATTTGCCGAAACCGGTAAATTAGATACACTATTAACCGTACCCCTATATTGACCATCTTCGTTCTTAAATTCCTTAACAATAACATAATGTTCTGCTGTATGAGGAGCAGAAGCGATTAACGCTCTAATACCAGCAACTCTGGCATTCTCATCTTGATATTGAGTAGCAGTTACATAAGTGCCATCATATCTGTCATTACTACTCTTAATAGTCCAATTTGTTGTATCTAATATATGTAATAAATAATTACAAGCATTATTTGGCGTTAAAAACCATTTATTTTGAATAAGTTGATTCCAAGTATATGTATATCTATCAAGTGTAGTTTCTACGATATCTGGGTTCGTAATATTTTCCGCCAACATTTTAGGGTATACATTTAAAATTAAATAATCGTTTTCAGTATATAAAATTCCATCATATCTTGCGGTAGATACTATAGGCCAGTAAAAAGCTGTGGCCCCAATACCATAACTCCATACGGCAGTATTTTGTAATAATGCGTCTAATTGGTCTTCAGTTAATGGATAATCTGAAGCGTTTGCTGGGTCCCATACCTCTACTGTACTATATTGCCCGTACTTACTTACATCCCAAGGGATATATTGTAATGTACCAGGGATACTCATTGGTGTCTTGTCATAAATAGACCAATCTGAGCGAGTAACACTCTCATCAGCCATTGTCAAACCAAAATGTTTTTTACTTAAATTAAATCTTGGATAATCTATTGCAGTAAATTGCGTACTGATTTCTAAATTATTTCTATTCTTTTGTGTTGGTTGCACAATATAATCCATTATATGGTCTTCTATTAACCCATCAGGTTCTCCAGGTCTTGGATAAGTTGTTTGTTGGAATATACCATATTCTCCTAAATTGATTGGTTCGTTTACCTCAACTTCAGATTTATCTCCTATACCTGTATAGTATACTTCTCTTCTGTATCTTAATTTAACTAATGGAGTTAATAATTTCATTCTAGGATTTAATATTGCATTACCGTCCTCATCGTTTATATAATTAGGCATTGTAAAAGTTAAATTACTATAACCTGTATTTGCTTCTTCAATATTTATACTATATGCGTATCCTGGTGTTCTATGGTCATCAGAAATGAAAATCGCATCTACAACATTATCTTGATAGTCTAATACATAAACACTCTCTTTAATATATGCTTCCATCTATTTCCCTCCTATAAATAAATAAAAGAGGAGGCTTTATTCCTGCCTCCTCCCTTGTATTAAATAGACGTAGGTTCGTCTGGTTCTTCAGTTTTGTCAATTACAACTTCAACTGTGTGGTCTCTTGTAATACCACTGTAAGTTATCTTAACTTCTGTATCGCTAATAACTTCATAATTTATCCATGCAGGATTTCCTGTTTTGTATTCTTTTCCATCAACGATTAAATGGAATTGATAAGTTGCTTTGTCGAAAGTTAATGTCGAAACAACTGTAGCTCCTTCTTCTATATTTTCTATAACTTCTAAGTCAGGTTCATAGCCACTAATGTTCTCATAAGTTAAAACATATAGATTAGGTTCAGGAATGGGTTTCTTTCCATAGATTAAATCTAAATAGTAAGATTGGTCATCTACAATTCTTAAATCATCATAACCAACTCTTCCTAATAGCTCTAGCGCCTTTTCAGCAGCCTCAGCATTGCTCATGCTAGCGTATTCTACTATTTCGTCTTTATCATTTGTGACCATTTCGAAACGCCAAACATTATCGGCTACTGTATGTAATTTAGTTAATATCTTATACATACTTTCCCTCCTTGTCGTTTTTAATCTCTATAATATAGTAGGGTTCTATGTTTTTAAGTAAAAAAAAGAAGAGGAGATTATTTCTCCTCAATCATTGGCTTATCTGTTTCTGGGTCTTTAACTTCCCAAGTAATAACTTCATCTTTAGTTACGCTAACATTAGCTAGCTCTACGATACCCTTGATTGCTTTTTTAGCTTGAACTACTACAGTAGCAACAACGATACCTAAAACAGCAACGCTTGATAAAGTATTTAATATTTCAGGTGAAAGTAAAATTACTCCAAAACTATTAGTAATCATATCATTTATAAAAGGTAACATTGTAAATGCTACTGCTGTAAGTGCTGAACTTACATAGAATATAGCAGCTTTTCCTAAACCTTTAAATAACTTAGTCCAAGAGAATGCTTCTCCTTTGCTAGTGTTATGAATAACTCCACAGACTGTGTTAACGATTACTAACATGCCTAGAACGACTCCTAGCCATCCCATTGTTTTTAATGTAGACATAATAGCTTCTAACATATTTTATACCTCCTATATCTTTTGTAAAGCATCTGCTTTATAAAATCCAGTAGTACCTGTACTATTACCTACTTGATATGGATAAGGTCTTCCATCCCAAATTCTTAGGATTTGTCTTGTCCAACCAATTCCGTAAGCTGTATTTGAACCACCATAACTTGAACCATTACCAGTTCCAACAATTTTAACTTTATCTCCTACTTGTAATCCTGGTGTAGGTGTTGGTGCTGGTGGAGTAGGTGCTGGACTATAAGCCTTAATAGAACTTTCATCCATCCAACCTAAATCTCCTGTTGTGTTATAAGGATGAGCACTTCCTGGATTTTTTCTTGTAATATATGTTTCTTTATTACTTACGCTTCCAGCAGGACTAGATGCGTTTGAACTAACATATAAAGGTCCGTTAATTATAACGTGGTCTCCAATATTGAATTTATCACTTGGAGTTGGTGCAGGTGGAGTTGGTTGTCCTCCGTCTACAATTTTTTGAACGTCAGCTGGTAAATAAATGAAGCATCTAAATGAATAACTTGAACTCATTCCCCATCTTCCGTTCGAATTATCTCTTATTTGGTTCCAGAATGCTGTACTTGAACCCCAACCAGATTCTGATGTATATATTCTTGAATTACTGTCAACTCTTTCAACGATAAATACGTGTCCAGCTTTGTCTCCAGCTCCCC